>Ga0134094_1000025_pt1 | contig 230678 bp, 191 predicted proteins | sample 5_1taG_FD_94458 | JGI IMG/M metagenome (GOLD analysis project Ga0134094, IMG submission 94458) | Switchgrass degrading microbial communities from high solid loading bioreactors in New Hampshire, USA - 5_19_20_110_A1 metaG | ecosystem: Engineered > Bioreactor > Semi-continuous > Anaerobic >... | reverse complement strand
CTTTGCCGCACCCGCTCTACCACGGGTACTCGCGCGGCTTCCGAACACCGTACGAAAACCGCTCTCAAAGGGCTTAGTGCTTAGCTCTCCGTTGTTCAATTTTCAATGACCGAGTGGTTCGCCTGCCGCTTTCCGCGGCGGGCTTTTATATTATAGCATCGCAAGTCTGCTTTGTCAACACCATTTTTCGCGGATTTTAAGGTTTGTTAAAGCGCATTAAATATTTTATGTTGTTTTGTTTCATATTATGCATCGTGCCGCAATTCTTGCTATAAAACATACATATTTCCATTAATTTCAATAAATTCTATCATTTTTTGACTTAATATTATAATATGATTTTGCCTTATAAATATGCCGAAATACCACAAGGGAATTGGCATGTCATGTATTGTGTTTTATCCCACATTATGATATACTCCCCTTAGTACGCCAGCTAGCACAGGAGGCATACCGCGGTGAAATCGAAGCTGCTTCTTTTTCTCTCTTTGATGCTGATATTTGCCGGTACTTTGTCCTGCGGCAAAAAACCGGGCGGCGAAGAGGATGGCATTATACCCGCCTCCGATTTAGCGAACTTCACCGTTGTGCGCGGCGACAGCTCAAGCAAAGCTGAAACCGAGGCTGCAAAGCATCTCCGCCGCGTTATAAACGAAACCTTCGGCACATCTATTGGGATTGCAACCGACTGGGACGGCAACGCCGACAACAGCGCCCGCTTCGAAATCCTGGTTGGCAAAACCAACCGCCCACAGTCAAAGTCTGCTTATGAAGGGCTTAGCGAAAACTCATTCGCTATTACGTTCGATGGCATAAAAATCGCCATCGCAGCGGGAAGCGATTATGCGCTTGACTGTGCAGTCGATTACTTTATTAAAAATTTCATAGGAGGGGCAGGCATCTCGCTTGCGGCTGATACGAAAATGATGCTTAGTGTTACCGAAGCCGGATATCCCGACGTGGGCGCAAAAAATATTGCGATTTACCAAAACAAAACCGGCCCGAGCTATTCGGAAAGCGTCAGGTCGGCTCTTTTAGGGGCTGGCTACAATGTTAAGGTATACGATTTTGACACGCCACCCGCCGAGGTGTTTAACGCTACCAAAGCCGACCTTGTCATACTCTGCGGCGCGTCGTCGGTGCCGACCGGCACGCCCTCTGCAGCTGGCAAATATCTCGAGCAAGGGGGAAAAATTCTCGCGCTCGGCGGTCCGGTGTTTGAAAACATCCTTTACAAAATCGGCGACAGGCTCATAACGCGTTCGGAGTACCTCGCCGATTACGCCTCGAAAGTCGAGGATAAATCCCTTCTCATTGATTTTTCGGAAAAAAACGCCGTCCGCATGCTCAGGCGGACCACTAACGACTTTAACAGCCCGCAGGTAGTAGAGCTCGGCGATTTCGGGCGTGGCAACGACACCACGTTGAAGGTATTCGTCGAAAACCTGACGAGCTGGGACCTTGTAAACGCAAACTGCAAGGTGCCGAGCCATCACGACGCGGTCGCCTTTTGGGCGAAAGGCGACTCGGTTACCCCCGGCCTTTATATTGAATTTACCGAAAATGACGGCAGCCGCTGGTACACGACCGTCGAATTGACCGACGAGTGGCAGTATTATGTCGTTCCAGAGTCAAAATTTAAGATTTGGGACAGCCCGTTCAGGGAAGGCACCTCGTTTGACCTATCAAACGCTGTGCAGTGCGGCGCCGGCTTTGCGATGTCAGGGCAGGTTATATCAACCGGGCCCCACACTTTCTACCTTGACGATTTAGCCACGATAAAGAACACTTTTACCGAGCTTGCCGCCGATTCGGAGGTTGCGATTGACGGTTTTTCGCCCCTTTACGAACTTTACCCGATAACAAACGGCGCGGCAGTGAAAGCTCACGAAAACCAAATCTACGTCGCCGATGCCGACTTTGTGCTTCCCGAAAAGATGTTTTCCTGCAGCCCGGGCCGGCAGGCGATAGGTTTTGACACCGGGCGAGTGAGCAGGTTCATCCCGCTGCTCGAGGTCACCGATGAAAAAGGGCTACACGCTGGCTTTCTCGCCTGGGTCTACCGGTTTACTAGCACGACCGACATCAACGGCGCACGCGAAGGCAGCGCCGCCGGCGTTATTTCGACTGACGACCCCGCGTTTTACAATGAAGCGGGGCTGTCCGCCATGCTCGGCGCGGTAAAGGCTTTGCTTGCCGAAAGCTATATTGTCGAAGGTGGGACCGACGAGTTTATTTACATCAAGCCTGACGGGCAGTCGATTACATACGGCATTGTCGCCGCGGTTGCCGACGAGGCAAACAGCGAGCTGCGCGTCACCCTTTACTCGGGCACAAAGGAAGCCGCGCGGCTTTCGGTACCCGCATCCGATGCGAAGGACAACAACACCTACCGCAAATCCGGCTACTATAGCGCCAAATCGTCAGTTTCGTCGGCTGATGTGGACGTCGACCGCGCCGTCGCTGAGCTTTATGTCGGCGGCGAGTGCGTCGACCGCATCGAGCACTCGGTAAAAATCTGGTCGCCTAAACTTGAGGGTGAGCGCAGGTACGTCTATACCGAAAACGGCGCGTTCATGCGCGACGGCAAAGTTTTAAACCTTTTCGGCGTCAATTATATGCCCTCGTACGACATCGCCGAGCCGAACGGTTCGCTGTTCGAGCACTATGTGTCAAAGGCAAGCTACGACCCAACGGTAGTATATAGTGACCTTTTAAGAATAAAAGACATCGGCATGAACGCCGTCTCGGTTTTCGTTTACTACGAAACGATCAAAAAATCAAACAACATTCTGCACCTTATCGACATGTGCGAGTCGCTCGGGCTGTATGTCGACCTTTCTATCCGCCCACACGCATACCCTATGGATTTCAGGGAAGACGAGGTTGAAACGCTAATTGAAAAGTGCCATTTCCCCGAAATCGACAATATAATCGCATACGACATAGCGTGGGAGCCGCTTATTAGGTCATACGACCACATCCGTTACAAATGGGACGGCGAGTGGATGAAATGGATTAATGAGCAGTACGGCTCGATAGACGCGGCGCTTGAGGCTTGGAAGTGCGGCCCCGTCCAAAGGAACGAATCGGGCAACATCGTCGTGACCGACGAGATGCTGGACGGCAAAGCCCCACAAAATTATAACCTCATGGTCGCAGCATACCGGCGGTTTATGGACGACTATGTCTCAAAGGTATTCGCCGAAAAAGTTGGGTTTATCCGCGAGCTTGATCCATACCACCTTGTATCGTTCCGCATGTCGAACGCGGGTAGCGCGGTTGCTGTCGACTGGAGCGGCTACGATTTCCAGTCGCTCGCTCCGACGCTCGACTTTATGGCACCCGAAGGCTATGCGCTGCGCTCAAGCAGCGACTCCTGCCTTCAGCTTGTGTTTGCCGCCGCATATGCGCGCTATACCAAACCCGGCGCGCCTGTAATGCTCAAAGAATACGGCAAGCATGTCTGGTCCGGCTCAAACTTCAGGAATAACACGCTGCAGTTTGAAGAGCAGCGCAAATACTTCGAGTTTGTGCTTGACAAAGCTTATGCGGCGCATATCTCCGCCCTCTTCTGCTGGTTTTACCCCGGCGGCTATAGAATTAACGAAAACTCCGACTACGGTATCATAAACCCCGACGGCAGCGACAGGCCAGTAACAAAGCTCCTGCGCGAGTATGCCCCCAAGTTCCTCGCGCTTAGCACGCCGCCTTCTGAAGGCGAGGTTATCGTTGCCGAGCGTTCGGACTACCCAAATGGCATCACCGGAATGTTTAACGCCGTATTTGACAAGCTCGACGCCGCCGTCAAAGCCGGCAAGCATGTCATACTCGCCGACAAAAAAGGCACAACGCCGACTTATGCAGATGAGGTTGCCGGCATCGCGGTAGGCGGCTACACGCTCGGCGAGGGCGAGCCAGCACCGCTTGAGTATGTAAGCGGTCAGGTAATGCGGCTTGAACTTGACGGAAAACGCATAAAACCCGGCGAGAGCCTGCCCGCCGGCGGCACGCTAATAGTCACCGTGATGAACACAGGCCACTCTGTCTGGCGCGCCGGCACAGTGAGCGTCTTCTCCGATGGCGATGTTTCGTTTAAAGCCGCGTTCGACTCCGACGTCCCGTATCTTGGCACCGCTCGGGTTACCGTAAAATATGAAGGCAGCGGAGTGCCGAATATCCGGTTTGAGATAAACGGGCGCGCGTTTGGGCACGCATACTAAACTAGCGGGAGAGGCGCTTTGCCCATACCAGCATAAAAATAGCCCGGGGCAAGTTGCCCCGGGTTTTTATGCAAATCGATAAGCCGGTTTACTCTTCGCCACTCGGCTCATCCTGCTCTTTTTCTTGGTCGGCAGGCTCAAACAGCCCTTCACCTTGCCCGCCTAAATTTGGCGTTTTGCCCGCCGATTTTATCATATCTGCGACGCGCACCGCCGCATAAACAGCGATGCAAATTTTTGTCGCGTCGAACATCGTGTCAACCGATAGGTTCATTCTCCTTGCAATCGTCAAAAGGAAAGTCGGGAGCGACGAGGAAGCGACCATTACCATTAAAATCATTCCAAACGCTATATAAAGGTTCGGCCTTGCCTTGCCCACCAGGCAACGCAGCTCCATGAGAAGATACGCCATCACCACAACAAGCGAGGCTTGCTCAAGTATCCGCAAAGGGTTGTTCAGCGTCGTGCTCGTGTCGAAATACACGCACATAAGGTACGCCGCCGCCCAAAGCACCGGGAAAAACCCCAGCGCCGCGGTAGACGCCCTATCCGGGTTTTGCCGCACCGCCATAACGATAAAGTAAAGCGCGGTTGGCAGCGCAAACACCTGCATCGCTAACTCAAGCCCCGATGCAAGAGTCGACTTCCAGCCTGTAAGCGTGATTTCAAACGACACTTTCATTATAAGCTGCATCGCCACGGTGGCGAGCATCGAAAAGCCGGCTAGCGCCGAAATAAAAGTCAAGAGCCTACCCACAGGTGGAAGCTTATCCGGTAGCCTGGCATCGTTCCCAATCTTTATCGAGAAAAGCAAGGCTATAATTACGAAAACCAAAAATGCTGCGAATACCTGTGGGAGCACCGCATCCGGCTTGTAAAGCCCAAGGTTGAAATCGAAGTCGAAAATTAAAACAAGCAGCCTTAATATCACGCATGCCGCCGAAGAGGCTACGGCGAAAATATAAAACCCCCAAAGGATTTTGCTCTTTCCCCTCGAGTTTTCTTTTACAGTGTCGGTCATCAGCTTGCCCTTCTTAGCAATATAGGGTCCGCGCTGCCGCGCGGGCACTGGATAATATTATACCCCCTGGAGTTAATATTTTCAATAGTGCCGGAAAAATCATTGCATTTTTGGCATATGTAATGTATAATTAAAGGTAATCTACTTAATTTTTACTTCTGATGGGAGGCGCAAAATATGGTCAGGGTCGGTATACTCGGATTTGCCCACGGGCACGTCATGTCTTTCGGAGGCAGATGGATCTCTTCGCCAGAGCTTGGCGTCAAAATCGTCGCCGGCTGGGACCACGACCGCACGCGCGCCGAGTCGTCATGCGCTGCTCTCGGCGGCGCCGAGGTGATGGAAAGCGCCGAGGCGCTTGTGGCGCGCGCCGACATTGACGCGGTAGTCGTTGCCTCTGAAACGTTATACCATCCTGAGCTTTGCGAGCTTGCGGCGAAAGCTGGTAAAACGATAATCTGCTACAAGCCTCTGGCGCTGACGCTCGCAGACGCAGACCGGATAGTCAGCGCGGTTGAAAAATACGGCGTCCCGTTCACGGTAGGTTATCAGATGCGGGTCGACCCGCAGAATATAAAAATCAAAGAGCTTATAGAGAGCGGCACGATCGGCGACATTTACATGTACCGCCGCAGGCATGGGCTTGCCACCCATACTTGGGCCGGGTTTGAAAAAACTTGGCACGCCGATCCAAAGCTCAACCGTGACATTTTCGCCGACGACAGCTCGCATCCCATCGACATGCTGAACTGGCTGTTCGGCGTGCCTGAAACCGTCATGGCCGAGCTTACCACAATGGCTAACCCCAAAGTCAAAAACGACAACGGCGTCGCGCTGTTTAAGTATAAAAATGGCCTTATAGCCGAGATATCGTGTTATTTTACCTGCTCCGCTGCCGAGATCACAACAGAGGTCTACGGCTCCCGTGGTACAATCCAGCAGTATTTCGGCGACGCGCCCTCAACGCGCCTGCCGCACGGCACCGAAGGGCTTAAATATTTCGTTGAAGGCGACACCGACTGGAGGCTGTCCGGCATTCCCTCCCCAGCAGGGCACGGCGAACGCATCGCAGCCCAAGCCGGCGCGTTTGCCGACTTCTTGCACGGCTGCCGGCCCCCCATCTGCTCGGTCTATGAAGCGCGCGACTCGCTAAAAATGGTACTCGCGTGCTATCTCTCGTCGCAAACCGGCCAACGGGTCAGAATTGACGACCCAAGGCTTTATGACATATAATACATATATAGGCAGGACAAAGGCTTGCGGCGAGAGCCCGCCGAAAACAATACCGCCGAAATGATGTGAAAATGGAAAAAAGCCCATACAGCCAAAATAGGCAAGAACTTGAATATGTTTTAAAACGCAAGCGTTCCCCTATCCCGCTAATTGCCACGGCGGGATTTTTGGCCATATATGCCGCGGTAACGGCTTTTTCAGCTTGGTTCCACTTCCTTATCGCAGGCGGGGGCGCCATAACGCTTTACGGGATTACAAAACGACTGTTCCCGCCGGTAGAGGTTAAGGTCCCGAAAAAACGCCAGCTACCGCCCTCGGGCAACAGCGAAACTGATAAGCTGCTGTCCTCGGGCGAAAGCCACTTAAAAAGCGCAGAGGCGAGCATGACGAAAATCGCCTCTTTCAACCGCAGCTTTGCCGACCAAATCGCCCCGGTCTTGGCATGTGCTTATAAAATAAACTCATATATCGCCGAAAACCCCGACCAGCGGCAGATGCTGCGCAGATATTTCAGCTATTATCTGCCGCAGCTTGACAAGCTGCTGCGCGCTTATATCACCTTCCACAAACACGGCATGGGCGGCAAAAATGCCGAGACCGCTATGCGCGAGATTGAAGAGGCTGTAAGCGCGATGCATAACGCTTTCTCGTCGCAACTGGACAAGCTGCTTTACGACAAAACGCTTGATATAACCACCGATATAGACGTCCTCGAGTCTATGCTGTCGGAAACCGAAGGCGGGACCGGAGCGGATAAAATGCCCTCTGCCGGTAAATAATCACTTTGTAGAGAGGTAAAATTTGATGACCGACACACCGAAATATAACCTTAACTTGCCCCCGCTGAAACTTGAAACGGACCCGGAGCTTACAAAACCGGATCTGTCCGAGGACTCGCTGACTGAAGAGGAAAAAAGGTTTGTCGAGCAAATAGTCAACAAGATTAATATTGCCGACGTCAACTCGATAATGAATTACGGCGAGGGCGTGCAGGCGAAAGTCGCAGAGTTTTCCGACTCCGCGCTTTCAAACATCCGCGTGATGGACCTCGGCGAAGCCGGCGAGATGATAACCCAGCTTATAACGCAGCTTCGCGGATTTGAGGTCGACGAAAATCAAAAGGGCTTGCGCGCGCTTTTCAGCAGGGGGAAAAACAAGCTCGAGGCACTAAAAGTCAAATACGAGAAAACCGAGACGGCGGTCGAAAAGATTATAGACTCGCTCGAAAACCACCAAATCCAGCTGCGCAAAGACATCGCGATGCTCGAAAAGCTCTACGAGGTTAACCTTCAAAACTTCAAGGAGCTTACACTTTATATCATCGCAGGAAAGCGCAAGCTAGAAGAGGCGCGCCGCACCACCCTCCGCGAGCTTGTCGAGCGCGCCGCCCAAACCGGGCTTGCCGCCGACGCCCAAGCGGCAAACGACTTCGCCGCGCTTTGCGACAGGTTCGAGAAAAAGCTGCACGACCTTGAGCTAACGCGCAACGTCGCGCTGCAGATGGGCCCGCAAATACGCATGGTGCAAAACAACGACGCCGTCATGTGCGAGAAAATCCACTCGACGATCGTCAACACAGTGCCTCTTTGGAAGAGCCAGATGGTAATTGCGCTCGGCCTTGCCCACTCGCAGCAGGCGCTGCAAGCTCAGCGTGCGGTCACTGATATGACAAACGAGCTGCTGCGCAAAAACGCCGAGGCGCTCAAGGCGGCGACCGTTCAGACCGCGCGAGAGGCAGAGCGCGGCATCGTCGACATCGAAACGCTCAAAGCGACAAACGAGGCGCTCATTTCGACGCTCGACGAAGTGCTCGCCATCCAAAACGAAGGCAGGGAAAAGCGCCGCGTTGCCCAAGAGGAACTTGCGCGCATCGAGGAGCAGCTCAAAAACAAGCTGCTTGAAATCCACGGCATAAAAAACGGCCAAAACAATCCGCAACCCTAAACCAAAATCAATCAGCCGGCTGGATACGCTCAGCCGGATACATATAACACTTAATTTTAAGGATCTGACAAAATGGAAGGTAAACCGAAATATTATATAACTACAGCTATTGCATACGCATCGGCAAGACCGCATTTCGGCAACACCTATGAAATCATTTTCGCCGATGCGATCGCGCGCTATAAACGCCAGCGCGGATACGAAGTTTTCTTTCTGACCGGCACGGATGAGCACGGGCAGAAAATCGAGCACAAAGCGCAAGAGGCAGGGCTTTCGCCCAAAGAATATGTCGACCGCATCGCAATCGGCGAGATAAAGCGCATTTGGGACCTCCTCGGCGCAAGCTATGACAAATTCATCCGCACTACCGACGACTACCACGAGCGCGCCGTCGCTGCGATATTTAAGAAATTTTATGAGCAGGGCGACATCTACAAAGACAAATATGAAGGCTGGTACTGCGAGCCGGACGAATCTTTTTATACCGAATCTCAGGTTGTAGAAAAAGACGGCGTCAAAGTTTGCCCCGACTGCGGAAGGCCGGTAATCCGCACGCACGAAGAGGCTTACTTCTTCCGCATGAGCGCGTATGCAGACAAGCTGCTAAAATATATTGAGGAGCACCCAGAGTTTATCGAGCCCGAGTCTCGCAGGAAAGAGATGATAAACAACTTCCTGCTCCCCGGTCTGCAGGATCTTTGCGTCTCGCGCTCGTCATTTAAATGGGGCATACCCGTCCCATTCGACGAAGGACATGTCATTTACGTTTGGCTCGACGCGCTTTCAAACTACATCACGGCGCTCGGATATAACCCCGACGGCTGCGAGGGCGACCTTTTTGAAAAATATTGGCCAGCCGACGTGCATATCATCGGCAAAGACATAATGCGGTTCCACACGATATATTGGCCGATATTCCTCATGGCGCTCGGCCTGCCGCTGCCAAAGAAAGTGTTCGGGCATCCGTGGTTTTTGTTCGGAAGCGATAAGATGAGCAAGTCGCGCGGCAACATTATTTATGCTGACGACCTCGTCGAAAAGCTCGGCGTCGACGCGGTACGCCATATCTCGCTAGCAGAAATGCCATACAATGCCGACGGCAACGTCACCTGGGAGTCGATCCTCTCGCGCTATAATACCGACCTTGCGAACAACCTCGGCAATCTTGTCTCGCGCACGCACGCGATGACAAAGCGCTTCTTTGAAGGCATTGTGCCCGCGCCCGCAGGCGACGAAGGGCCGGACGCGGATCTGAAGGCGCTTGCCGGCGATACCGTCAAAGAGTTTGACAGGCTCATGGACACATTCCACACCGCCGACGCTGTGGATGTGCTGTTTGCGCTTTTCAAGCGCGCGAACAAGTATATTGACGAGACCATGCCTTGGGCGCTCGCCAAAGACGAGACGAAAAAAGAGCGCCTCGGCACTGTCCTTTACAATCTGCTTGAGACAATACGGCTCGGCGCGGTGCTTCTTGAGCCGCTTATGCCCGGCACCTCCGCAGAAATACTGCGCCAGCTCGGCACCGACGTGCAGAGCTTTGAGTTTGGCGGGCTTGTACCCGGCACCAAGCTTGGCGAGGCGAAAATCCTTTTCGAGCGTATCGACGAGGAGAAAATGCTCGCCGAACTTGCAAAAGAAACCGCAAAGGCTCATGAGGAAAAAGCCGCCGAGAAGGCTGCTGTTCCCGAGCCAGAGCATGAGCCTGAGATAAGCATCGAGCAGTTTATGGGTACCGAGCTACGCGTAGCCCTAGTCTCCGCCTGCGAGCCGGTCCCCAAAGCTAAAAAGCTCCTCAAGCTCACGCTCGATTTGGGATACGAAACCCGCACGGTCGTTTCAGGCATTGCCGAGTTTTATAAGCCCGAAGACCTAGTCGGAAAAAAAGTTGTCTGCGTAGCCAACCTCAAGCCTGCGGTTATCCGTGGGGTCGAAAGCCGCGGCATGATTCTTGCCTCCTCCTCCGCCGACGGGAAAATCTCCGTTCTGTTGGCCGACGGAAACCCCGGCGACAGGGTAAGATAGCGAACGCCCCGGCAAAGAAAAGCCGGCAGCATCGCCAAATTCAAGACTTCTCCCTTTAACGCCGAGCCGGCGGTGAAGCCTGCCCCCGCGCACCGCTTCCCCCCGCCGGCGTTTAAATTTAGCATATACTTATTATGAACGAAAAAATATCGCTTTTTGACACTCACGCGCATTACGTCGACGATGCGTTCGACGCGGACAGGCACGAGCTGCTGTCACGCCTTTTTAACTCTGGCGAAATCTGCGGCATTGTAGAAGCCGGCACGAATGCCGAGACGAGCCGGCTAGCCGCAAGCCTTGCCGAACAATACGATAACATATGGTTTGCAGCGGGCTTTCACCCGTCGGATATAACCGAAAACCTCTCCAACCTTGACGAAATCGTGCCGCTGTTGTCGCATCCCAAATGCGCCGCCATCGGCGAGATAGGGCTTGACTACCATTACGACGACGGCCCTCCGCGCGAGCAGCAGCTTTTGTGGCTTGACGCCCAGCTCTCGCTTGCCAAGCAGTACGGGCTACCTGTTATAATCCACTGCCGCGACGCGCATAGCGACACCATGGACATCCTCCGAGCGCATAAGGATGTCCGCTGCGTGCTACACAGCTATAGCGGTAGTGCCGAGCTTTTGCGCGAGCATGTCAAATTCGATAGGTTTATCTCGTTTTCAGGCGTTATAACTTTCAAAAACGCGAAAAAAACTCTAGACTGCGTTCGCGCCGTGCCCGACGGGCAGATTTTAATCGAAACCGACTGCCCGTACCTTACCCCCCATCCCCACCGCGGGAAACGCAACGACACCGGATACCTGCGACTGACCGCCGAAGCGGCTGCGGAGCTGCGCGGGGTAAGCCTTGAGGATTTCGCGTCGCTGACCGTTCAAAACTCCAAACGCTTTTTCGGAATACGGCAATGACTATCACATATAAAGTTGGAAACTCGCTTTACATTAACATAACAAACCGGTGCACGAACGCCTGCGAGTTTTGCGTCCGCACGCAAAGCGACGGCTATTATGCGCCGAACCTTTGGCTCGATCGCGAGCCGACAGTTGAAGAAATCTGCCAGGACCTCGCCTTGCACGATCTCGACGTCTACGACGAAATTGTATTTTGCGGCTATGGCGAGCCGACCTGCAGGTTTGAAGAAATGCTTGCGGTGTGCGATTATATACGCAAAGCGACCAAAACCGCTATAAGACTCAACACAAACGGCCACGCGAATCTCATTTGCGGTCGCGACGTGACTCCTGAGCTTGCGGGGCGGTTTGATACCATATCGGTTAGCCTCAACGCCGCAAACGCAAATGACTATCAAAAGATATGCCGCTCGGTTTTCGGCGAGGCGGCATATGACGCCATGCTGGCTTTTGCCGCGGGCGCAAAAAAATATGTGCCGCGCGTTGTCCTCACCGTAGTGCGCGGCACCATACCTGACGACGATATCGAAGAATGCAAAAAAATCGCTTCCTCGCACGGGCTGGAGCTACGGGTCCGCGATTATATCCGTAAGGAGCAATAAAAATGCACAAGTACAAATCGGAATTCATTGAATTTATGATTTCTTCGGGCGTTTTGACTTTCGGCGACTTTGTGACCAAAAGCGGCCGCCGCACGCCTTATTTTATCAACACCGGCAATTACCGCACCGGAGCGCAGCTTTACAGGCTCGGCAAATACTACGCCGAATGCATAATGCGCTCAATCGGCGGGGAGTTTGACGTTTTGTTCGGCCCGGCGTATAAAGGGATCCCAATCGCCGTCGCCACCGCCACGGCGCTCTACAGCGATTTCGGGCTTGACCGTGAGTTTTGCTTTAACCGCAAGGAGGTAAAAGACCACGGCGAGGGCGGCGCCCTTGTCGGCGCAAAGCTCCACGACGGTGACCGCGTCGTTTACGTCGAGGATGTCATCACTGCCGGCACATCAATCCGCGAGACCCTCCCGCTGCTCAAGTCGGCTGCAAATGTGAACGTAGAACACATTATTGTATCAGTCGACCGCATGGAACGCGGCTACAGCGGCAAAACCGCCTCGGAGGAAATCCGCGATGAGTTCGGCATTGAGCTGCACTCTATCGTCACCGTACGCGAAATTATCGAGTACTTGCGCTCAAACGGCGGCGACCCCGAGCATATCGCGCGCATGGAAGCATATTTGGAGCAATACTGCTAATTTTTATCCACACGGATGTGGCTTTGAGCGCATATTTTCCGTAAAAATTAAAAGCCTGTGGGCTTCCAAAGTTGAAGCCCGCAGGCTTTTTATATATCTAAATCGTCGTCTTCTCCGCCGCCTTCATCGGAGCCGTCTTCACCGACATCTTCAAAGCCGTCTTCGAAATCGTCCTGCCCCACCTTGTCGGCTGACCTTATCGACGGTTCGGGTTCCTCGGGCTCCTCAAGCTCGGCTTTTATTACCGTAAAGTTCGTAATCTCCGAGCCTTCGGACGGGCGCATCACTATGACACCGCTCGCGATACGGCCGTATACCGGTATCTCGCTCACGCTTGTGCGTATCACCGTGCCGTCGTTTGTAACCAGCACAATGTCGTCGTCAAGGTCGACGGTCGCGATGCCCACCACGCCGCCGGTCTTTTCGGTCACGTTATGGCAGCGCACGCCTTTGCCGCCCCTGCCGTGGACCGGGAAATCGGAGAACTCGCAGAGCTTGCCATAGCCGTTGCTCGTCACTGTCAGGAGCCTCTTTTTCTCGTCAACGATCGCAACGCCTGCGACTGTATCGCCTTTGCCAAGCTTTATCGCGCGCACGCCGCCAGCCGTACGGCTGCGTGGGGTGACATCTTTCAGCGCGAACCGCACAGCAAAGCCGTCACGCGAGGCAACTATAATCTCGTCGTCGTCAGCCGCAACTTTTGTGAATACCAGCTCGTCGCCCTCCTCGAGATCGAGCGCAATTTTACCCGCCTTGCGATTGTACTCGTACTCGACGAGCGGGGTGCGTTTAATCTCGCCGTGGCGCGTAACCATCGTGAGGTACCGGTCGGGCGCAAAGTCTTTAACCGATATCATTGCGGTGACCAACTCGCCTTCGGCAAGCTCGAGTATATTTGCTATATGCGTGCCTTTCGCGGTCCTCGACGCCTCGGGTATTTCATACGCTTTTTTGACATATACCTTGCCGATGTTTGTAAAAAGCATCAGGTACGAGTGGCTGTGTGCGGCTATAACATATTCGACGCTGTCCTCTTCCTTTGTCGTCATGCCCACGATACCTTTACCTCCCCGCTTTTGGGTTGTATAAGTATCGGAGGGCAGCCGCTTTATATACCCGTCGCGCGTCAGTGTTATTACGCATATATGCCGCTCGATGAGGTCTTCAAGCACTATCTCGTCCTCGACGGGCACAATCTCGGTGCGCCGCTCGTCGCCATAACGCTGCTTTATCGCCAAAAGGTCGTCTTTTATAATCTGCCGCACGCGTGCGGGGTCGGCGAGTATAGCTTCAAGCTCTGCTACCTCCGCGCGCAGCTCCGCAAGGTGCTCCTCAATCTTTATGCGCTCAAGCCCGGCGAGCCGGCCGAGCGTCATGTCGACTATAGCCTGCGCCTGCACCTCGGTAAGCGAAAACTCCTCCATCAGCGCAGCCTTCGCTTCGGCAATCGATTTGCTCGCGCGGATGATGTTTATGACCCTGTCGATGTTGTCGATTGCGAGCTTGAAGCCCTCGTAGATATGCTCCTCGTGCTTTGCGCGGGCTAGATCAAACTTAGTCCGTCGCGTGATGACGTCTATTTGATGCGCAAGATAATGCTCAAGCAGCTGCTTAAGGTTGAGCGTGCGTGGCACGCCGTCGACCAGCGCAAGCATGTTAACCGCAAAGGTGTCTTGCAGCTGCGTGAATTTGTAAAGTTGGTTGAGCAGCACATAACCATTGACGTCTCTGCGGTACTCAATCACAATCCGCATGCCGTCAAGGTCGGACTCGTCGCGCAAGTCTGTTATGCCCTCGACACGCTTGTCCTTCACGCAATCGGCAATAGCCTCGACCAGCGCCGCTTTGTTGACTTGGTAGGGGATCTCGGTGACAATAATCCTGCAGTTTTCCTCTTCGACTTCGGCGCGCGCTCGGACAGTAATCCGCCCGCGGCCGGTAAGGTATGCTTGCAGTATGCCCGAGGTGCCGCAGATTATCGCCGCAGTGGGGAAATCCGGCCCCTTTATAAACTGCATAATATCGCGAACTGTCGCGTCGGGATGGTCTATAAGGTAAACAAGGCCGTCCACCACTTCGCCAAGGTTATGCGGCGGGATATTTGTCGCCATGCCGACCGCGATGCCTATCGAGCCGTTAACCAGCAGGTTCGGGAAGCGCGAAGGAAGCACCGTGGGTTCTTTGTGCTTGTTGTCAAAGTTAGGCACAAAGTCGACGACATCTTTTTTGATGTCGCTCATCATCTCCGAAGCAATGCGCGAAAGCCTTGCTTCAGTGTAGCGGTACGCAGCTGGTTGGTCGCCGTCGACGGTACCGAAGTTACCTTGCCCGTCTACCAGCGGATAGCGCATAGAGAACGTCTGCGCCATGCGGACCAAAGCGTCGTAGACCGGCACGTCGCCGTGAGGATGATAGCGGCCTAGCACATTACCAACGGTCGTCGCCGACTTGCTGTAAGGCGCGTTATAGGTAAGCCCGTCCTCATACATTGCGTAGAGTATTCGCCTTTGAACGGGCTTTAAGCCGTCGCGCACGTCAGGCAGCGCCCGTGCGGTTATAACCGACATCGCGTATTGGAGGAAGGCGGCTTTGACCTCCCTCTCCATGTTAACGTCGGTGATTTTTTGGTTTTTAAAGTCTATTTCTCTTTCTTCACGTCTGTCGCGGTTTTTCACAGTTGTGATGTCAAGACTGCCGTCTGACAGCCGCCGTCCCTTTCCGATTAGAATTTTCCTACATATTATTATAATACATTATTGACGCAAATGTTTTAATTTAAAGTAAATTTTATTTCACAGCGAAATTCGACATAAAAAACCAAGCAATATTTGGGCATCTTAAGAAGTTTGCAAATATATTTTTCCAGATTTAGCCCTTAAATTATGCTCTCGAGCATTTCCCTTGTCGGCATCTCGGTCGAAGGTAGCTGCACTTTTATCGCCGCGGCTTCGTTTGCGCGCACAAGCGCCTTGTACGAGCTGTCGCCGCAAAAAAACCTGCGGTAGAGGAAAACCGCAAGCGCCGTGTCACCAGCACCGGTAAAACCCCTTACTGTCACGCGCTTGCCCGGCACGCGGAACGTGCCCTCGGCGCCCGCAAACACCGCGCCGTCGCCCCCAAGCGTGCAGAGCACTTCGGTGCCGGTGGCTTTATATATAGCCTCGCACTCGGCAGCAGCCTCGTCGGGCGAAAGCTCCCGCCCTATGTACTGCGACAACTCGAATAGGTTCGGCTTTATAAGCGCCGGCCCGGCCTGCATTCCAAGCTTTAGCGCATCGCCGTCGCAGTCGAGCACGCAGTATGTGCCGCGGCTTTTTAACATAGTTATCAAGAAGTTATACACAGACTTTTCCACACCTTGTGGAATGCTGCCGCCCATAACGAATATACCGCCGCCGGGAAGGGCTTTTATCTCGGAAATCAGCCTTTCAAGCTCCTCCGGCTCGATCGGCCCGCCCTTTTCATTTGCCTCAGTGCACACGCCTTCAGAGTCGATAAGCTTTATATTTAGCCTTGTTTCCGCTTTTGTTTCAACGAACCTGTGGATAATTCCCTGTGAATTAAGCTGCTCACGGGCTATCCTGCCGTTCTCGCCCCCGATAAAGCCGAGCGCTACAGCCTCGACCCCGCACACATGCAGCATGCGCGAAACATTTATGCCCTTGCTACCTATGATCGGCGGCACCGAGCGCGACGCCCTATTCAGCGCACCTACTTTAAACGGCGCGTCGAAATACATCGTTTTGTCTAGCGAGGGGTTAAGCGTTAGTGTCGCAACATGCATTTTCATGGCTGTTCCTTCCCATAAAATCATTATCGGAGGCTTATGCCTCCGAAAAGCTAAAATAGCGGTGTTATATCTGTCGCCGACGCAGCCCTAACCACGGCGTCGCGCACCAAAGCCTGCTCAAGCGCGCGCTCCGTCGCGGCAAGAGCCAGCTCCGGACGGTTGTTCTCGCGGCTTATATGCGCGAGAAGGAGGCGCTTTGTGCCCCGTTTTGCGAGTATCGCCGCAAGATGCGCGCACTCGTCGTTTGACAGGTGCCCTTCGCGCGATAGTATCCGGCGTTTTAGCTCGGCGGGGTATGGCCCGGTTTTGAGCATCTCGACGTCGTGGTTTGACTCGATTATCACTCCATGGCAGCCGAGCATTGCAATCCCCGCCTCGTCGGTGACGCAGCCGAGGTCGGTCGCTATGGCGATTTCACCGTCATCCGTGGTGATCCTATACCCCACGCATACCACGCTGTCGTGAGGTGTCACAAACGAACGGATCGCGTAATGCGGCGTTTCAATCATAAACCGCGGCGCATGTTCCACCACGCATGCCCGCGCATAAGGGCCAAGCCTCGCCGCGGTTGCAGCCGCCGCATGGACCGGGATTTTATGCCGCTTAGATATAACCTCAAGCGCCGAGATATGGTCACTGTGCTCGTGCGTTATAAATATTGCGCTGATGTTACAAAGCGAGCTACCAAGCTTTTTGAGCGCGGCTTCGATTGTTTTGGCGTTTTTACCGCAGTCGACAAGGATTTCAGCACCGGTTGTCTTTATGTAGACGCAGTTCCCGGACGAGCCGGAAAACAGCGTATAAGCTTCAAGCATAGTCTGTCATCCGAAGAAATTAATATAGATCATGTCGAACATGAAAGTGAACATGATCGGAATGATAAAGTAAAGAAGGTTTTTTGCGATTTTTTTGCGTTTTGCGTCATTTTCGAGATATCGCATTTTAGTCTCCGCGTCCCAGTCGTCGGGCAGCAGGCTCTCGTCAAGCGGCTTTATCGAGTACCCGCGCGCGAGAATCACATATGCCAAGCATAGTACTAAAAGCGTGATAGCGTAAAGGTGCACGACAAATTTCAGCCTATAGTAGACGCACACGAAATAAAACGGCACAATGACCGCAAAGCTTAAAAACAGCCGTGCGAAAAGCTTCCAGTTTATCTGCTTTATCGCAGCGCCGATTTGCGATTTTTCTGCTTTTTTCTTTTTTTTCATCTCTTTTTAAGTGACGCATTCACGCGTCGTCGGCAAACGGGCGGCCCGCCAGCGCGTCAAATATCATGCGCAGCGCGCGGGCAGCCGTCTCGCGTTCTTCTGGCGTACCTTCAAGCATTTTTGGGAGCAAGGCATTATAGACCGCCCCCCGTATCGTCGGGTCTTCTGAAAGCGTCTCCGCGCCCGCCATCGGCACGGTATTGTCCACTATCTCAATTGAGAAAAGCCCCTGCACCGACCTTGCAAGCCGCTTTTCGGATATGCTGAGCTGAGGCGGCAGCTCGCCTTCGAGAATGCAGCGCAGCGCCGTGTCCGGCCCATACCGGTTTTCGATTATTATCTTTTGTATCCGCGACACTATATCTCGGTCGGTCATGCAGCCGGTAACGTTAAGGCGCGCGATTTCGTACCTGCGCTTTGAAAACCTCAGCCCGCGTATTTCGGCATGCAGCTCGCCGGCTTCGGTCTTCTCAAGCTTTACTAATATCGCGCCTTTATGGCCGGTCTCGCCGAAATCGCGGCCCTCAAGGCAGCCGCTGTAGCCGTAATAAGTGTTGCCCACGCGGTCGATGCCGGTGGTGTTGTGCTTATGGCCGAGCGCTATGTAGTCAAACCCCGATTTTTCCACATCGTCGAGCGTTATCGGGCAATACTGCGATATCGGCACGCCGAGTTCGCCGTGCGCGCAAAGCAGGTTAATCCGCTCGGGATTTTTCGGCCGCTTGCCTGCAAACGGGCACTGCTGCATAGATGGGCCGACGAATGCGTAGCCGTATACGTCGACTCCTATGTCGTCGAACGAAAAGTATGAAAGCTTGTCGGTGTCGAAGATATAGACGTTTTCAGGGAACTGAAAGCGCGCCCAAATGCTCTCGGGCGTGTATGGGTCATGGTTGCCGGGCGCGATTATAAACCTGCATTTTGGGTTCGAGGCGAACTCACGCGCCATTAGCGCGGCGGTATCGCGCCCCGCATAATCGCAGTCGAAAAGGTCGCCCGCCATCAGCATCAGGTCGACGCCCTCAGTCTTGGCGAACAACATCATCGAAGTAAAAGCACCGCGCAGCTCCGCCCGCCTTTGTTCGGCTTTCTGCGGGTCGTCGAGCGAAAACGGGCTGTCAAGATGCAAGTCCGCGCAGTGCAAAAATTTTATCATTTTGGTACCCAAACCTCACGGCAATAGTCACTACTCACTCAGGGACTATTATACATTATTGCGGCTTTAATTTCAACTTTTTCGGCAAATAATTCTTTATTTGTACGCAAGTTTATGGTATAATGAAATCAAATATCTAAAAGGCGGGGTACGCAAAATGGCTTACCTTATAGGCGTTGACATCGGTACATCCGGTACTAAAACCGTTCTATTTGACGAGGCGGGCCGCACTGTTGCGGACGCTCTGTATGAGTATCCGCTTTACCAGCCCAAAGCTGGCTGGGCTGAACAAGACCCTATCGACTGGTGGGTCGCAACCTATGAATCCATTTCCGACGTCATTGCAAAATCAGGCGTAAATCCCGACGACATTAAAGGCGTGGGGCTTTCCGGCCAAATGCACGGGCTTGTTATGCTCGACGCTGCGGGTAATGTCCTCCGCCGTTCGATAATCTGGTGCGACCAGCGCACAAGCGAAGAATGCGCGGAGATTACCGAACTTGTCGGAAAGGAAAAGCTCATTGAAATAACCGCGAACCCTGCGCTCACGGGCTTTACGGCATCCAAAATAATGTGGGTGAAAAAGCACGAGCCCGAGATTTTCGAAAAATGCCGCAAGATACTCCTCCCCAAAGACTATATCAGGTACATGCTCACCGGCGAGTTTGCGACCGAGGTGTCCGACGCGTCGGGCATGCAGCTGCTCGACGTGCCCGCCCGCAACTGGTCGCGCTATGTGCTTGACAAGCTCGGGATCGATATCGGCATGCTTGGCAAAGTGTACGAGTCATGCGAGGTTACCGGGCAAATCACCGAAAGCGCGGCAAAGCTAACAGGACTAAGACCCGGCACGCCGGTCGTCGGCGGCGCAGGCGATCAAGCGGCAAGCGCGGTCGGCTGCGGCATAGTGCGCGAGGGCGTCGCTTCGGTAACGATAGGCACTTCGGGCGTCGTGTTCGCGCATACCGACAGCATAAAAATCGACCCATTAGGACGCGTTCACACCTTCTGCCATGCAGTGCCGGGCGCATGGCACGTCATGGGCGTCACCCAGGGCGCCGGGCTGTCCTTTAAATGGATGCGCGACAACTTCTTCGCAGCCGAAAAGCTTACCGCCGCCCAAACCGGCGACGACCCAAACTACGTTATGGACCAGATTGCCAAAAACTCTCCGGTCGGTGCCGGCGGGATAATATATTTGCCCTATCTTATGGGTGAGCGTACGCCGCATCTTGACCCCTTTGCGCGCGGCGTGTTCTTCGGGCTTTCGGCAATTCACGAAAAGCGCGATCTTTTGCGCGCCGTACTCGAAGGCGTTGTTTTCTCGCTTTGCGACTGCATGGACATTCTCCGTGAAATGGGCATTAACCCCACATCAGTCTATGCAGCCGGCGGCGGCGGGAACAGCAAGCTCTGGCGCCAGATGCTTGCCGACGCGTTCGGCATGAGCATATCCGTGTCAAGCTCCAAGCAAGGCGGGGCTCTGGGCGTCGCTATTTTAGCCGGGGTCGGCGCCGGGGTTTATAAGTCGGTCCCCGAGGCATGCGACGCGATTGTTTCCGAAGCCTCCCGCACCGAACCAATAGCTGAAAACACCGCGAAATACGCGAAAATCCACAAGTTCTACAAAAAGCTTTACGCCGACTTGCGCGAAGATTTTGCGGAGCTTGCCAAAATAATGGAAAGCTAAGCCGCACGCCTAAAAACGGTATACTGCAGAGCCTGTTGCGAAATTATAAATTAGGGGGGGCAATAACATGCCTGGCGCTATTCCGCTGTGGGACAAAACTCCGCCGTTTTACAATCCAAACTTTAGCGGCGGCGAGATTCCGCGCATCACACCTTACATAATACCGTCCGACAAACCGCTCGGATGCGTTATAGTTTTGCCCGGTGGCGGCTATGCCGTCCGCGCGCCTCACGAGGGCGAGCCCATAGCGAAGATGCTCAACGCCGCGGGCTACAACGCCTTTGTCTGCGACTACCGCGTCTACCCGTACCGCCATCCCGTGCCGCTTTGCGACGCAAACCGCGCCGTGCGGTTTGTGCGGCACAAAGCCGCCGAGTTCGGCTGCGACCCGAACAAAATCGGCATTCTTGGATTTTCCGCGGGCGGACACCTTGCGGTTACCGCTTGCGAGTTTTACGACAAGGTCATCGGCGACGAAGGTTACGAGCCCGACGATATCGACCGAGAGTCGGCGCGCCCCGACGCCGGCATATTCTGCTATGCCGTAATATCGCTCGGCAAGTTCGCGCATGTCGGTTCGATGAACAATCTTACCGGAGGCGACAGGGAGCTTGCGCACAAGCTGTCGGGCGACGTCGCTGCTCACGTAAATATGCCGCCGGTATTTATGTGGCATACTTTCGACGACGAGGCTGTGCCAGTCGAAAACTCACTGACCCTTGCGATGCGTCTGCGCGAGCTTCGTGTGCCTTGCGAACTGCACGTATATCCGAAAGGCCGTCACGGGCTCGGGCTTGCGGAAGGCGACCCTTCGGTATCGCAGTGGAGCGGTCAGCTTATAAGCTGGTTGCGCCATTCGCTTAAATGGTAAAAAGAGCGGGGAGGGCGCACCGCCCTCCCCTTACATAATTTGTAAAGGCTAAGAAATATGAGGATAAACCGCGAAACGGATTACGCACTTCGCATAATGCGTTGCCTTGCGCGTCGCGGCGACTTTACCGGAGCCGCCACCGTGGCTCAGGAAACCGACGTGCCGGCGCGATTTACGCAAAAAATTCTCCGCAAACTTTCAAAAGGCGGGCTGGTCGTGTCCCGCAAAGGCTCGGCGGGTGGATACGGGCTAAGCCGCCCGCCGCACCAGATTAATATGCTCGAGATTATCGAAGTAATCGACGGGCCTATCTCGATTTTCGACTGCTCGGGCAAAGACCTTGTCTGCCCCGGGCCAACCGAGGACGGCTCGTGCGTTTACAACCGCATTTTCGGCGAGCTCAGCGAGCAGATTTCCGAAAAACTCCGCAGCGTTACGCTTGATATGGTGATCTGATGGAAAAGGATACTGTATTGCTTACCGAGGTGCTGGGGCTCGCCGGCATGCTAATACTTGAAAACGGCGGCGACACGCACCGGGCTGAAGAAACCGCCGAGCGCATCTGCGCCGCCGCCGGGCGCCCCGGCAGCGATGTGCTCGCACTGCCGACCGGCATAATGATCACCATATCGCCCTATTGCGGTAAAAAAGATGTCCCCGGGGCTTGCGTCGGCGATTGCGCCGGCTGCGCCCGCCCGGCTATCGCCTGCGAGGGGGCGGAGGAGCCGCCCGTCTCGCTTATCCGACGAGTTAAAAAGCGCACTATAAACCTTTCAAAGCTCGAGCGCGCCAACCGCGCGGCCCGGGCTTTTACAGACGGTAAAGCGAGCCTTTCCGAAACTTTATCCAGCCTCCGCGAAATCGACGCCCAGCCGCGCAGGAGCATATACCTTGAGGCTGCATACTCTGCCCTTTCGTGCGGGCTTTTTTCGCTGCTTTTCGGCGGGGGCTGGTTTGAGTTGCTCGCGGCGTTCGTCTGCGGGTTTTTAGCCCAGATTGTCGCCTCAGCGCTTCAAAAGAGCAGCATTTTCCAGTTTGCAAGCAGCTTCATAGGAGCCGTCGTAATAGCTTCGCTTGCAGCTCTGTTTGTTTCCTTTACCGGGTTAGGCAACATAAACATTATCATAACCGGCTCGCTTATGAACTTGCTACCCGGCCTTGCGATGACAAACGCCATACGCGACACGATGACCGGCGACCTTGTATCAGGCGTCGCGCGGTTCGCGGACGTGCTGTTAATTGCAATGTCTTTGGCGGGCGGCGTCGGTATTGTACTTTCGGTATTTATAAGCCTTGGCGGCACAGTGAGGTAATCCCTATTGGACGCGCAAACCATAATTTTTGAGTTTACAGTCTGCACTGCAGCCACTGTATTTTTTTCGCTTCTTATGAACGCTCCGCCTAAGACAGTTCCGGTTTCGGCCCTGGTCGGCGGAACATCGTGGATTATATACAAGCTAATTTTAGCCTTTGGCCAGCCTGAGTTTTTGGCGTATTTTTTCGGCGCGCTGCTTGTGGCAGTCTCCGCCGAAGTATTCGCGAGGCTTTTTAAAATGCCCGCGCCGATTTTTATTTTCCCCGCACTTATACCGGTTGTGCCTGGCACAAGGCTTTATAAAACCGCGCTTGCGCTTGTCGAGCAGAGGTACACCGAGTTCCGCGACGAGGCCACTCGCACGCTGTTCGCATTCTGCGCCATAACCGTAGCGCTCGCGCTTACAAGCGTCGTCGCCCGCTCGGTTTCGGCTTACATTTCAGAGCGCAACCGCCGCCAAAGGCAAAAAGAGAAAAACGGCTGAGCGCCGGCGCGTGCCGGTAACCCTTAAAATAAAAAACTGCGGCAAGCGGACATCTCCGCTCGCCGCTTTTTATTTTCCTGCGATACCCAAAAGCTCAAGCTTTTTCTCCGCGCAGCTGTAAGCAAGCCTATAGTTTTCCTTTTGCCTTGCGAGCTGTTCAAGCTCCGAGCATACTATATATAGCACCTCAACCGGCAACTCCGCCGACTTTATTAGTTCCCTATATCTCCGCTCTGCACCCTCGGTGTCGCCAAACGCAAGGGCAAGCGCCGCCAAAACCTGCTCGACGCACTCCTGCCGAAGTGGCAAAATATCGAGCAGCGCGCGTGCAAGCTCGGGCTTTCCGTCTTTTATTAGTTTATTGAGCCGCAGGCATTCCGCGCCTTCATACGGCGGCAGCCGCTTTGGCATCTCAGCCCCGGTAAAGTCGTCGCGCAGCTTTGAGCCGGAGTACACATACCTGATATAATCGAGATACAGCGCCGCCCATTCCTGCAGCGGACGCAGTCGCAAAAGCCCGCGCGCCGCATATTCGATCGAAAGCGTAAAAAGTTCCTCCGCCGAGGTCATATGGCCTGCATAAAGGTGCGAAAGCGCGGCTTCGTACATGCAGTCTGCCGCAATGGCAAAAAGCTCGTCGTCGAAAAACTCGTCGGGCGTATTTCTGAGGTCGAGCGCGCACTCTGCGAATTTTTTTTCTTTGTACAGATCCTTTACCGCCGAGAGCAGCCTTTCTTTTTCGTACCCCGAAAGCTCCGCGTCGTCATCGATCAGCCATCCGGGCGATATTTCAAGCCTATTAGCTATATAAAGCAGAGTCTCAAGCGATGGCAATGCGGCGCCGGTCTCTATGCGGCTGAGCATATTACGGGTTATAAAATCGCCGCACAGCTCGCTTTGCGTCATGCCAAAACGTTTGCGCAAAGCCCTAATTTTTGCACCCAAATTCTCGGCGTTCACCGCGCAGCCCCTCCGGGCGCCACCGCCACTATAAGTGGGAAATCTACAAATGTAAGTTTTTTCACCGATTCGCATCCGAGGTCCTCGAACGCTATAACCTCGCACGATGTTATGCATGCCGAAGCAAGCGCGCCTGCGCCGCCAATTGCGCATAGGTACACCGCGCCGTGACGGCGGATCGACTCGCATACCTCGGGCGAACGCCAGCCTTTGCCTATAGTGCACATAAGCCCCAAATCGAGCAGCCGCTCCATATAAACATCCATACGCGACGAAGTCGTCGGCCCGCATGAGCCTATCACCGCGCCCGGCCTTGCGGGCGTCGGCCCTGCGTAATATATCGTCGCGCCGGCGATTTCGAATGGTAGCTTTTCTCCTTTGTCTAGCAGCTCAAATATGCGCTTGTGAGCGGCATCGCGCGCCGTTATTACCGTGCCCGAAAGTAGGATCTCTTCGCGTTCCCTTACAAGATGCGCCCACTCGGCGACATTTGTGGTGTTATACCTTTTCATTAGCCTGGCTCTCTCCGCCTATAATTTCGCTATCGGTTGGCTCCAGGACGGTTTCGGCGTTCATCTCTTCGCTTATGCGGCCGTACTCCTTTTCAAGCTCTTGACTTATAATATCGCGCAGGCTTTCAATTCTTTCCTTAACATTTTGGGAATGTTCGCGCACCTTTTCCAAAATCCCGTCAAAATCACCCTGCACAGCGCGCAAGTACTCGGCATAGCCCTTGATGTATTCCTCGCCCATTTCGACGAGTTTCCTGTTTGCCCTTGTTAGAGCTTCTTCGAGCTTTGCCCGCGCCTCCTTGCGCATCGCACGTATCTCTTCTTTTGCCTTCTCGATTAACTCTTTCGCCTCAATCTCCGCCTGGGCTCTTATTTTTTCGGCGTCGGCTTTTCCGCTTTCCCTCATCCTGTCGGCATCCAGCTTGGCGACGACAAGCACTTCGCCGACTTTTTTGTAAAGCTCCTCGTCGTTTACATCATTGCCTTCCGCTTGCCTCAGGCGCTCAATTTCGTCCTCGAGAAAGCCTATTCGCTCTGCTTGCTCGCTTATTGCCATCTCTTTTTTTCCAAGCCGCTCTCGAAGCGTTTTGCACTCCTCAGCCAAAGCGTCGCTGCTTTTCGCCGCGTCCGCTAGCTTTATCTCAAGCGCCGCTTTATCTTCTTTTAGCTTCCCGATAGCCTCGCTCTGCTTTTCCAGCAGGCTTTCGTAATCCGCTATTTTCTTTGACTGCTCGGCTAGCTGCCGGTCCTTTTCGGCAAGGCTTCTTCTTGCGGCATCGAGCTCCGCCCTGATTAGGTCATAGCTTTCGAGCTTGTTCTCCAGCGATTCTATTGTCTGTTTTTGGGCGGCTATCGTGCGCTTATAGTTTTCCTCAGCCGACGCGAATTTGAGGTTTATTTCTTCAAGATACGCGTTTACGTCGTTTTTATTGTAGCCCCGCAACGATTCCCTAAAAGTTACGTTTCGAGCTGTTTTTTCGACCGCCGTGCCGGTTTTCTCCACTGCCGTTACCCCCGCAAACTTTGTTTTGTAGATACTATAACATAATTTGGATGTTTTTTCAACGGCGCGACAAAATATCGCGCTTTTTTATTTTTTCTTGCGTTTGCCGCCTTTTGACTTTTTGCCTTTTTCGGCAAAACCCCTGCCATTTTTACGCTCCGGCGCAGCAGGGCGCACAAGGCAGTTTGCACCATACCCAATAAGGTCGCGCCTGCCGCATTTTATAAGCGCCTGCCTTACAAGCTCGGCGTTTTCAGGGCGGCTATACTGCAACAGCGCGCGCTGCATGCGTTTTTCATTGTAATCCCGCGCCACATACACCGGCTTCATCGTAAGCGGGTCTATGCCGGTATAAAACATCACGGTCGACACGGTGCCCGGCGTCGGGTAAAAGTCCTGCACCTGCTCGGGCGAGATTCCTTTGCGTTTCAGGTATAACGCCAACTCCACCGCGTCTTTCAGCGTAGAGCCGGGATGGCTTGACATAAGATATGGCACAAGGTATTGCTCCTTGCCCGCTTCTTTGCATAGCTCAAAATACCGCCGGCTGAACTTCTCAAACACGCCGATTGATGGCTTGCCCATAAGCGCAAGCACGCCCGGCGAGCAGTGCTCTGGCGCCACTTTGAGCTGCCCGCTTACATGCTCTCGCACCAGCCGGCGGAAAAACTCATCGCCGGTTTTGTCGCACAACATATAGTCATAGCGTATGCCCGAGCGTATAAATACTTTTTTGACGCCCGGCACCTTTGACACGCGCTCGAGCAGCTCTAGAAACTCGCTATGGTCGGCGTCAAGCTGTTTGCACGGCGCGGGGACAAGGCATTTTTTGTTCCTGCATATGCCGTGCTCAAGCTGCTTTTTGCACGATGGGTGCCTGAAGTTCGCAGTCGGCCCGCCGATGTCGTGGATGTACCCTTTAAACTCAGGGTGTTTTGTTAGCTTTTCGACTTCCGCCACCACCGACTCGATTGAGCGCGAGCGCACGCTGAGCCCTTGGTGGAATGTCAGCGCGCAGAAATTGCAGCCGCCGAAACACCCGCGGCTGTGCGTTACTGAAAACAGCACCTCTTGTATTGCGGGCACGCCACCTTCCGCCTCATACGACGGGTGATACGCGCGCATGTAGGGCAATGAATAAACCCAGTCCAGCTCCTCGCGCTCGAGCGGTGGCATGGGCGGGTTTTGCACCAGCAGCCGGTCATCGTACCTCTCTGTCACCGCTCTACCGGTTACGTAGTCCTGCTCGTTATACTGCACCGCGAACGCCTCGGCATAAGCGTTTTTGTCGGTCTTAAGCACATCGTAGTCGTATCCGCCGACGGCTTTAAAATGCAGCGGCTCGCCGACCTTGCATAAATAGCATGTGCCGCGCACGTCGCGAATTTTTTTCACCGGCACGCCTTTGTTGAGCAGCTGTGCTATGCGGCGTATAGCTTTTTCGCCCATGCCATAGACGAGAATGTCGGCGCGGCTGTCAACCAAAATAGAGCGGCGGACTTTGTCGTCCCAATAGTCGTAATGCGCAAATCTCCTAAGCGACGCTTCAAGCCCGCCGATTATAATCGGCACGTCGCCATAAGCCTCGCGTATCCGGTTGCAGTAGACAATCACTGCGCGGTCGGGCCGCCGCCCTGCCTTCCCGCCAGGCGAATAGTAGTCGTCAGAGCGCTTTTTCTTTGCCACCGTGTAGTGCGCTACCATCGAGTCAATATTGCCCGAGGTCACAAGGAAGCCTAGCCTCGGCTTGCCAAATCTCTTAAAGTCCGCGCATGTCCGCCAGTCGGGCTGGGGGAGTATTGCTACTCTATACCCGTCCGCTTCAAGCACGCGCGAGATTACCGCCACGCCGAAGCTTGGGTGATCGACATAAGCGTCGCCGGTGACAAACACAAAATCCGGCCTATCCCAGCCGCGCTCAATCATTTCTTCTTTCGTTATTGGCAAAAATCCCTCTTTAGTCATAATCTTCCTTATTAAAAACGGAGCGAATGGGCAGGTGCCTCATCCGCTCCGGACATCTTGCTTTACTTTTGTACTTCCACCATCTCGTAGGCTTCGAGAATGTCGCCCTCTTTGATGTCGGCAAATTTCTCAAGCCCGATACCGCACTCGTAACCAGCGGCGACTTCGCGCACGTCGTCTTTGAACCGGCGCAGCGACGCTATTGAGTCTTCGGTTATTATCACGCCGTCTCGCACGATTCTGACTTTCGCGTTGCGCGTGACTTTACCGTCGAGCACATACGAACCGGCAATATTTCCAACTTTCGGCACCCTGATGACCTGGCGTATTTCGGCGTGCCCGAGCAGTTGCTCTTTGTATGTCGGCTCAAGCATGCCCTTGAGCGCCGCGCTAATTTCTTCGATGCACTCGTAAATGATGCGGTATGTGCGGATATCGACCTTATGGCGCTCTGCGGATTCTATCGCGCTCTTGTCGGGCCGCACGTTAAAGCCGACTATAATCGCGTTCGACGCAGCCGCGAGCATTACGTCGCTGTCCGTTATGCCGCCGACCCCGCAGTGTATAACCTTGACTTTGACCTCCTCGGTCGAAAGCTTGAGCAGCGAGGTTTTGACCGCTTGCGCGGAGCCGTCGACGTCGCCTTTGACGATAACGTTGAGCTCTTTGGCGCCTTCCTGGATTTGCGCGAACAGGTCGTCGAGGTTGACCCTTGCGGAAGACTTAAGCTCCTCTTCGCGCTGGCGCTCGCGGCGCTGCTCAGCAAGCTCGCGTGCCATGCGCTCGTCTTCGACTACCCGGAACTCGTCGCCCGCCGTCGGCACTTCGGAAAGGCCTATTATCTCAACCGGCTCGGACGGGCCGGCGGTTTTTACGGTCTCGCCCTTGTCGTTCGTCATCGCGCGGACTCTGCCGACCGCCGTGCCTGCTATTACGATATCGCCATAATGCAGCGTGCCGTTCTGCACGAGCACGGTAGCGACCGGGCCGCGCCCGCGGTCGAGCTTCGACTCAATAACTATACCCTTAGCGCGGCGGTTCGGGTTTGCCTTAAGCTCCTTGAGGTCGGCAACAAGCAGCACCGCCTCAAGCAAATCGTTTATGCCCTGGCCGGTAAGCGCCGACACAGGCACGCATATTACGTCGCCACCCCACTCTTCGGGCACGAGGTCGTATTTTGTAAGGTCGGTCTTTATCCGTTCGGGGTCTACGCCCGGTTTGTCTATTTTGTTGATTGCGACTACTATATCCAGCCCCGCGGCTTTCGCGTGGTTTATAGCCTCAACAGTCTGCGGCATTATGCCGTCGTCGGCCGCCACGACAAGAATTGCTATATCGGTCGCCTTCGCTCCGCGCGCACGCATCGCAGTGAATGCTTCGTGGCCGGGCGTGTCGAGGAAGGTGATTTCGCGTCCGTTTATATTAACGCGGTATGCGCCTATATGCTGTGTTATGCCGCCGGCTTCAGTCGCTGTGACATTCGTATGGCGTATTTTGTCAAGCAGCGAGGTTTTGCCGTGGTCGACGTGGCCCATTACGACGACGACCGGCGCGCGCGGGACAAGATCCTCCGGCTTGTCTTCGGTGTCGTCGAACAGTTTGTCTTCTATCGTGACGACCACTTCGCGCTCGACTTTCGCGCCGAACTCTTCTGCTACCAGCGCAGCGGTCTCAAAGTCTATGGTCTGGTTAGCCGTGACCATAAAGCCCATGCCGATGAGCTTCTTTATAACCGAAGCCGCGGTCTGTTTGAGCCTTGATGCAAGTTCGCTGACGGTAATCTCGTCAGGCAAGGTGAGCTCAAGCGGCTTCTTTTTCGCCTTTTCCAGCTCGAGGCGGCGCAGTTTTTCCGCTTCGGCATTCGCGCGGCTTTTGCCTTTGGTTTTTCCCTCCGCTGCAGGCGCACGGCCGCTCTGCTTTTTGAGCTTCTGCTTCTCTCCGGCGATATCTTTCTCGTCGGTATCGGGGAGGAAATTGTCAAGCTTTTCGTCGTATTTGTCGAGATCGACAGTGGTTGTGCGTGTATCGATAACCCGCGTCGCCACGGCTTTGCCGCGATGGAGCGAGCGCTCTTCCTCTATTATCTTAACCGCAGGCTCGTCTGATGGAGCCGGGGCGGGTATAACAGTAGCGGGCTGAGGTTGTTTTTGCGCAGCTGGTTTTTCTTTCTGTTTCTGCTTTTTCTTCTGCTTTTGCTGCGACAGGTCCGGCTTTTTCTCAAACCGGGCGTCCTTCGCCTTCGTTTCTGTTCTCGCCTCAGGCTTTGCCTGCTCTACAGCCTGTTCAGGCTGGCGGCTCTGTTCATCCTGGCGGGCATGCTGCTGTTGCTGCTGCGATACAGCCTTTTGTTCAGGCTGCTGTTTTCCGCTATGTTTTTGCGCCTGCTGTTTTTGAGGCTGTGGCTGGCGGCCGCCCTGCTGCTGTTGCTGCTGCGAACGTGGCTGCTGTTTTCCGGTCTGTTTTTCCTGTTGTGGGTGACCGCTATGCTGCTGACCCTTTCCGCCCTGCTGCTTTTCTTGCCCGCGTTCGGCTTGCTGCTGGGCCTGGGCGCTTTGCTGGCGCTGCTGCTTTTGAGCGCCATGCTGAGCTTGTGGTTGCTGCTGGGTTGAATGCGCCTGCCGCTGCTCGGCTTGGGCAGCCTCGCTGGTAGTGGACGCGGAAGGCGCCTGCTGGGGTTTAGGTTTAGCCTCAACCGCCGCAGGCTCCGGAGCCGGTTCGGGTCTGGGTACGGATATGGTTATTTTCCCGCTTAAATACTCGTCAATATCGTCAATTTGCCGTGTCTCGGTCACAGCGTTCATTATGATGTCGAACTCGACAATGTCAAGTTGCGAGCCTACCTTTCTGCCCGGGAACCCGTTTTTCGCGAGCAGTTCGATAAGTTCGCCACTTTTCATTCCAAGATCCTTGGCTAGATCGCCTAATTTGTATTTCTGGTTTAGTGTCATAGTATCTTCCTTTAACCGTTTACCGTTTCCGTCAGCAGAATATGCAGCGTTCGCAGCACAATTTAGATTATATTTTATAACAAAATATCAGGTTTTTTCAATAGTTTTACTTTTCTTTTCCGCCGGCAATATTTAAAATTCCCGACGCCATGTTTTTATCTAGCACGGCGACAGCCGCCGTAAGGCCGCCGCTTATCTCTTTGCCTATCTCATACATGTCGGCTGCTAATTCAACAATCTCAATGCCATCCTCTTCCGCGGCGAGCCTAATGTTTTTCTTGGTTCTTGCCGCGGCGCCGGCGGCGACGACTATTATGCCTTCTCGACGGGATATGAGCCCGCTCCGCGCAGCGTCGACGACTTTTTCCGCGCCTACTATCAGCCGGCCTGCCCGTTTTGCAAGCCCGAGCAGCCTGAGGATTTTCTCATCCCGCGAGTAGCCGCCTTCATTTTGAGTCTTATTATTCGAGTTCAAGTTCAAGGCGCTCAAGCTCCGATTCCAGCGAAGCGTATACCTCGTCGGGTATTTCGCATTCAAGGTTGCGTTCGAGGCGCTTTGCCTTGCGCGCTTTTCGCAGGCACTGAACATTTTTGCATATATAGGCGCCGCGTCCTGATTTTTTCCCGGTAAGGTCGAGCGAAACCACGCCTTCCGGCGAACGCACTACGCGGAGCAGCGTTTTTTTCGGAAACGATTCCCCGCATCCGACGCAGCGCCGCAGGGGTATTTTTTTCACAGCCGCCGACATGGCACAATCTCCGTTTTGCTATATTTGCGGGGGGAGCATCAAGCTGCCGTAAAAAGCCGCCCCCTGCCGCCAACTTACTTTTATTTGCCCGCGGAGGCGCCGCGGGTGGGTATTAGCCTGTTTTAATATCGATTTTATAGCCGGTCAATTTTGCCGCAAGGCGCGCGTTTTGCCCCTCTTTGCCTATTGCCAGCGAGAGCTGGTCGGGGTCGACATACACTCGGCAGACGCGCTCGTCTTCGATTACCACATGGTTGACGGTCGCCGGCGAGAGCGCCGCGGCGATATATTCTTCCGGCTCGTCGCTGTATTTGATTATATCTATTTTCTCTCCGTTTAGCTCGTCTATGATATTTTGGATTCTCATACTGCGCGGTCCGACGCATGCCCCGATAGGGTCGACATTCGGGTCGCGCGACATAACCGCGACTTTGCTGCGCGAGCCGGCTTCGCGCACCACACCTTTGATTATAACTATGCCGTCCTGGATTTCCGGCACTTCAAGCTCAAAAAGCCTTTTAACGAGCCCAGGGTGCGTGCGCGAGAGCGTAACAATAGGGCCGTGCGTCTCCTTGCGCACTTCGGTAACATAAACCTTTATATGCTGGTTTTCCCTGTATACCTCGCCGGGAATCTGCTCGCTTTTAATAAGCGTCGCTATCGATGTCCCGGTGTCAACCGTCGCGTTGCCGGTCACTTCGTCCACGCGCAGTACTGTTGCGGTTATTATCTCCTCGCGTTTGTTTTCGTACTCTTTTATCAGCATTCCGCGCTCAGCTTCGCGCACAGCTTGGATTATAACATGTTTTGCAGCCTGCGCGCCGAGCCTGCGGAAATTTTTCGGTTTCAGCTCAATTTCAACCGTATCGCCAATTTTATATCTCGGGTTGATTTTACGTGCTTCGGTCAGCGAGATTTGCGTAATCTCGTCCTCTATTTCGTCCACGACCTGCTTGAGCTGGTACATTTTGACTTCTTTTTTAACGGGGTCAAGCACAACTTTTACATTGCTATAGCCGTCTTGATCCTTCTTATAAGCGGATTGCAGCGCCGCCTCCACTTTTTCGTACATATATTCTTTCGGAATGCCTTTTTCCTTCTCGAGCATTTCGATGGCGGCGAAAAACTCGTTGTTCATGACTTATATCAGTACTCCGTTCATATGATCATATAATCAAGTGTCGCCCCATGCAGCGTTGGCAAAGTCAAAATATGCGTTCAGCCTCGCAACGTCGCCGGACATAAGGACAATCTCTTTGCCGTCGCAGTCAAGAGTTACCGCTCCGCTTGCCTCATCATATGCGGCAAGCGTGCCGATCGCTTCTTTTTTCTTCAGCTCGGGATGCGGCTTGTAAAGCTTTGCGCGCACCTTTTTGCCGATATATGCTTTTATATGCTCGGGCTTGCGAAGCACACGCTCAACGCCCGGCGAGCAAACCTCTAGCAGATACGAGCAGTCGATCGGGTCGGCTTCGTCGAGAAGCGGGCTTAGCTCCCGGGTCATCGCTTCGCAATCACCCAGCGTGACGCCATGTTCTTTGTCAATCATTACCCGCAGAAAATAATCCGCGCCCTCCCGGACAAACTCGACATCCCATAGGTAGAGTCCGAGTCGATCCGCGCAAGGCGCGGCAAGCGCGGTAACCGTATCGATTATATCCTGTTTACGCATAAGCGCACTTAACCGGGCGAGCCCGGAATTCTCCGTCCAAAAAATTTGAAGAGCAGGAAAGCCTACTCTTCAAGCATACATAAACCTTTTTCATAACTATTATATCATACCCGCTTTGATAATGCAATACTTTTTTAAGAAATTATCGCCGCGGTATGATTTTTTCCGAAATTCCCTAGCTTTATTCCCCGAAGCTCTCCACGGTTACCTCTACCGGGTAATGGTCGGATAGGTACAAGCCGTCCCGCACCTCGGTCCACATGCGCACCGACAAGATTTTCACATCCGGAGTCGACATTATATAATCGATTTTCGCTTCCGACTTTGCCCGCCCATAGCCGTGGAACGTCCCGCCGGACGACGCCGAAAGGTCCACATACCCTGCGCGCTCAAACACTGCAAGCGGCTCGGAACCGGGCGTGGCGTTAAAGTCGCCGGTGATTATTACCGGAAGCTTAATATGCCCATTCAGCCGATCGATTTCAGCGACAATCTGCTTTGCGCCTTCGATTTTTGCATAGTCGCGCTCATGATCCAGATGGGTGTTGACAAACCTAAACCTGCCATGCCCGCCTTCTTCTAGGTCGCGCAGCAAGCACACTGCGAAAATGCGCGGGCAACCACTCTGGTCGGCAAACCTTGAGCCGGGCACAAACGGCGTGTCGGACAACCAGCGCTGGTCAAAATACTGTAGCTCAAACCTATCTTTCCGATAGGCGATGGGGTTTGCTTCGTCGCCAAAGTTTTTGCCGCGGCCGTAGCCAAGCACCTCATATCCCTCCAGCACCTCGCGCAACCATGCTAGCATGTGCGGCTGAACTTCCTGAAAACCTATGATGTCTGGCTTTTCCTCAAGCAGCCGGTCGCGGATATAGGGCTTTCTATAAGGGAATGCCTGCGGCCCGTCGTGTGACGTGTCGGTGCGCAAGTTGTAAGTAACAATCTTAAGCAAAGCGGTACCTCTTTTTCCTGCAAGTTTTATTTCCTCGCCAGCACCACAGCCGGCTTTTGTCCTTTGACGATGCCTGTATTATTCGCTGATAATTTTGATTCCTTCCGCCGGAAATTAAATTTTGCCAAGACGAGGCGACTGTTAAATATTATTTATTGTTATCTCATTATATACCTTTTCCGACATATTGTCAAGCCCGCCAAAATTAGCCTCCGGCGTCGACAAGCGAGTTAATATACCCGTCGAGGTACTCAATCCTGCGTCTCATGGTGGATTCGAAGTAATCAAGGTCTTCTGTATAGGACGTATCCGGCCAGCGACCGAGGTTGCGCTTGAATGCGCCAGACCTCCAAAGGTCATCCCAGAACCCTCGCGCTATCTCTATTATGCCATCGGCGGTTACGATGCCTGCGTCGAGAAGTTCCTTCCAGCGATTTTTGACGTAATTTGCTGCGCCGGGATAATATTTTACAATCCTGCGCCCGCAGCGGTGGTCATAGAGCGTTGTGACCGCATTGAAGTTTCTGTAAAGATAGTTTTTCACGCCGCCGTTCCAGCCAAGCCCGAACGTAACGTCGAGATCCCACGGGAAGCAGTAGACTTTGCCGTCGATTATCGCGTAATATGTATTCTTCCAAAGGTTGTCTTCGCCCATTATGATTTGCAAATACAGCCAGTAATCAAGGTGGTTTTCAATGTTTGCGTATTTATCGATCAATCGTGCGAACTCGGCTCCGTCTGTCTCGTAAATCAGCCTACAGTATTCGGCCAAAATGTCCCAGCCACTGCTGCCGACGTACTTGACCTCTTCTTCGTCCGGATACTTGCGCTCAATACCACCAAAATACGTGGTCTCGGGCGAAAGTTTTCTCATCATTGAAGACGACGGCTGCTCCCAAGTCTTGCCGACGAACAAAACGTCGTCGTCCCTGAGGTTGAGCGTCTTTTCGTCAAAGCGCTCCATGAAGACGTAAAAGCCGTTGTACTTGCCGTTTATAATAACTTCGGTATACCTTACTTGTACCGTGCCCTGCGAGTTTCTCTCCTCTACATAGCCGCCCATCCTGCTCCAAAGCACCCAGCCGGTGGCGTCTCGGATTTTCGACTCGTCCGAATACGAGGCGTAGAGTATCCAGTCGTCGTCTTTGCGCATGCCTAAAAGCGGGAGCTTATATGTATCCGAGTAATCGGGCTTATAAAGCGTCAGTCTCAGCGAGGTTTTAGGCAGCGAGGCGCTCGATGCGCCGCGTATCCTTATCGTCGCCGCCGACTCGTCGGTATAGGCGACCGAGTTTGAGCTGCGGGGCGTGAAAAGCGTAAACTGGCATTTTACGTCGTCCCACGAAATCGGCCTTTTCTTTTCTGTATCTATCGTCATAACTGGCAGCGTTGTAAAGATGATCTCCGGTGCGGTGTAGGTTTCTTCGGTAAACACGTAGACCCTTACGGCTTTGCCGTCGCGCATTATATTGTCGAGCCCTGGCTCGATGTCTCCCTCTAGAAACGCAAAACTGCAGTCTATGTTTGCCGACAGCTTTCCTTTGCCCCACGACTCGTCGCCCTCTTTACGGTTCTCGTCGACAGTTAAAAAGAAAGTTTTCCCACCGGAGAGCTTTGGCATTTTTGCATAATCGTAGAAAAGGTCAAGCTCAAGGTCAGCGGGGTCAACATATTTTTTTCCTGATATAAGGTCGACAAGCTCGTCTTGCGTTACCTTCTGCGCGCCGAAAATCGTGCCCGGCGGGGCTTCAGGCAGCGAAGGCTTTTTTGTGTCGCCTATTGCCTCGCCGCTGCCCGGCTCGCCGGCTTGCAGCGTTTCTGTCGCCGTATCCGGTTTGCCGGAGGCGCTATCCGCCGTAGAGCAGCCTGCGGTCAATACCGAACTTATAAGCAGAGCTGTTGCCAAAAACAAAAGCGTTAACCGTTTGGCATTCACAACAAAGCAACCCCTTCCGCCGATGGCAAATGCCTGTTTTTAAAATAAACCCGGAAGGGGGTAAGAACGCCTTCCGGGACAAACTTAAACGTCAAATGTTTGGAATCGCAAGCATTCCGATTTTGGATAGCCTGTATTTTTCAAGCACTTCTTTATTCGCTATGACTTTGGGGAAAAGCTCGCTAAGCTTTTCGTCAAACGCCTCGGCGTTTGCGTAGTCGGCAAGCTCGGCAAGCTGCACAAGCTCGCTTTCGGTAAGCTCTTCCCATGCGGGAAGCTCGAGCTTTTTTATTATATATATTGCGCTTTCCTCGTCCACGCGCCTGACTTCGCCTACTTTCATGCTAGTCAGAGCCGAGATGATCCGCGCGCCATATATCGCAAGCTCGTTTGCCGAAACATAAAAGCCGTTAGGGTACGCCGAAGTGTCATACTCGCTGTAGTCCAAGATAAGCAAATCGAAGTTTTCGCCGGCTTGTGCCTTTTTTAGCGCTTCTTCGGCTTTTGCCTGCTTTTCGGCAAGCTCCTCCGCTGTCAAAGGCTCGGTCATAAGGTTGCCTTCGCTGTCGTATTTATAGTTGCCTTTTTCGTCAGTGACGAGTTTTGTCGTATAGATGACTATATATTTCATCCGATAATAGTTATCGGTAAAAAACTTTATATAGTCCTCGTCCAACAGTTCCTCCGGCCCGCCATCGCCATAGAGGTAATTGTAAACCGCCCTGAGCTTCTCCTCGCAGATATAAATCTGCCGCAAAAGGTCGATGTTGAGGTTAATGCTCGCGAGCGCGCTGTTGAGCTCGGCGCGGCTGCCGTAATATTCTATTTTTTCTTTAATATCGGTGTCAATCGCCTTTATTACTTCTTTATCGAGCTTTAAGCCATACTCGTCGAAAAGCTTTTGTGCGATGCAGTATTTGTAGATTTGCGCGTTTACGATATCGGTAAAATACTCCTCGGCGGTTTTGCCGCTATATACTTCGGACTCCCAAAACTCCGGGGTATCTTTGCCGCCATTATAGCTGTAGACAATGTTCCTTTTATATAGCGCAGCCCAATATCCGTACATCGCTTCGTTTATCTTATAGCCTTCATATTCAAGCGCTGTATAGCCCCCGGCAGTTGAGCAGCCGAAGGCAAACAGCGCCGCTGCCAAAACTAAGCATAACAATCTGCAGCTTTTTTTCATCGTCGCCCTTTCGCCCGAGCAGCCGTTTCACATATAGGGGATTATAAATTATAGCTGCTCGAGATTGCAAGTGTGAATTTGTATATATTTCTTAAACAGATCGCGCAAAAATATGAGGATATTATCGCCCTTCTTTAGTTTTACTGTTATATAAGGCTTTGAGCCAAGGCTTAGGAGTATCCTGCCGCGCAGCTCGCCCGCAAGCCTCGCCCAAATCGAGGCGTCGATGTTTGCCGGGTAAATTATCACGCTGTCGCCGCGTTGCTCGGTCTTTGTGATGCCTATCTCGCTGCCAAGAGCGCGGACAAGCGCCACATTTATAAGATTAATCACCGGCTCAGGCGGCTCGCCGTAGCGGTCGCAAAGCTCGTCCAATACGTCCCTTGAGTCCTCCTCGCTTAATATTAGCGAGATTTTTTTGTACGCCTCTATGCGCTGGGTCGAGCTGTTTATATAGCTTTCGGGGATATAGGCGTCGATGCTAATTTCAATCGTATGCTCCGCGCGCTGCTGGGGTATTTCGCCTTTTTCCTCGAGTATCGCCTCGCTGAGCAGCTTCATATAAAGGTCATAACCTACCGACTCGATATGCCCGTGCTGCTCGGGCCCAAGCAGGTTGCCCGCTCCGCGAATCTCAAGGTCGCGCAGCGCTATCCTAAAGCCCGAGCCGAACTCCGTATAATCGCGTATAGCCTCAAGCCGCTTTGTCGCAATTTCGGAAAGCACGCTCCCGCGCCGGTAGGTAAAATAGGCATATGCGCGCCGGCTCGACCTGCCGACCCGCCCGCGGAGCTGGTGCAGCTGGGCAAGCCCGAGCTTGTCGGCGTCCTCTATTATAAGCGTGTTGGCGTTTGGTATGTCGACGCCGGATTCTATTATTGTAGTACAAACGAGGATGTCAACCTCGCCACTTATCATATCGCGCCATATATCCGAAAGCTGCTCTTTGTCCATTTGCCCGTGAGCTACGGCTATCCGCGCGCCCGGGGCAAGTTGCGAGATTTTATTTGCCACGGTTTCGATAGTTTCCACACGGTTGTGCAGGTAATACACCTGCCCGCCCCTGCGCAGCTCGCGGCGTATCGCCTCCGCAATTATTATATCATCGTACTCAAGCACATAGGTTTGAACCGGCAGCCTGTCGCCCGGCGCCTCCTCGAGTATCGACATGTCGCGTATTCCCGAAAGCGCCATGTTAAGCGTGCGCGGGATTGGCGTTGCGGTGAGCGTCAGCACGTCGACATTTGTGCAGAGCTTTTTTAGTTTTTCTTTATGCGCGACGCCGAACCGGTGTTCCTCGTCTATTATCACAAGTCCCAAATCGCGGAACTGCACGTCTTTTGAAAGCAACCTATGCGTGCCGACTATGATGTCAACTTCTCCGTGCTTTAGTTTTTTCAGCGTTTCTGCTTGCTGCTTCGTCGTACGGAATCGCGATATCATGTCTATTTTGACGGGGAACCCGCGCATTCGCGACTGCAAAGTTTGATAGTGCTGCAACGCAAGTATCGTCGTTGGGACTAGGAATGCGACCTGTTTTTGCGAGTTTACGGCTTTAAACGCAGCACGCAGCGCGACCTCGGTCTTGCCGAAACCTACGTCTCCGCAAAGTAACCGGTCCATCGGGTGAGGGCTTTCCATATCGCGCTTTATCTCTTCTATGGCTTCGAGCTGCCCTTCGGTTTCCTCATACTCGAACTCGGCCTCAAATTGGCGCTGCAGCTCGTCGTCGGGCAAAAACGCAAAGCCCGGCTTACGCTTCCGCTCCGCATATAGCTTTATAAGCTCGCGCGCCATTTCCTTCGCCGCGGCTTTTACCTTTGATTTAGTGCGCGCCCACTCGGCGCCGCCCATCTTTGACAGCTTCACCGTGCCGTCTTCCGCGCGGCCGCCAATATATTTTGATATGCTGTCAAGCTGGTCGCAGGGCAAATACAGCATATCCGTGCCTGCGTATTTGATTTTAAGGTAGTCGCGCGTGTGCCCGTCTACAGTAACGGTCTGAATGCCTAGGTATTGCCCTATGCCATGGTTGACGTGCACCACATAATCGCCGGGATCAAGGTCCGCATAGCTCAAGATGCGCTCTTGGCGCGAGCGTTTCGCCGCGCGCGCGGCCCGGCGGGCTGTGCGCACACGAGCGTACGCGTTTTGGCTCGGGTAAAGCGAGAGCACGGCGAATTTTGTCACAGGCAGCTCGAAGCCGGGGAAATCAAACCCGTGCAAAATTAACGCTATCCCCTGATGCGGTGCTTCCGAGCCGCCATAAAGCAAAGCCGGCAGCCCGTCGGCCTCAAGCTGGGAATGCAGGTTTTGCGCCGAAAGCTGGTTTTCGCAGAGCACGACTGCCGAGTAGCCGCCCTCTATATAGCCGCGCAAATCCTCGCGCAAAAGCTCATAGCTGTCGGCGTAATAGACCGTCTGCCGCGAGGTGATATTGAACATCCCTCCAAGGCGCATGTCGCCGTAACTGCCGAGGAAGGTGTCGGCAAACACAGCCGCGCGGCTGCTGAAAAACGCCTCAAAATTGGCGTAATACTTCCCATACTCCGCATAACGCGCAGGAACCGCGCCATGCTCAAGCAGGTCGGTAATCGTCTGTTTTGCGTGCCACTCGTAAGCTTTGACCCTCTCGGAGCTTGACTTCCACTCGACGACAAGCGCGGTGGCGGCATCTGAAAAATAGTCGAGAAGGCACTCGCGCTGTGGGTAAACGAGCGTAATATACTTGTCTATTGAGTTTATCTCCCTGCCACTTTCGGCTGCGTCAAGCTCGGCGGAAAGTATCTCTCGCGTGCGATCGTCCTCGCACTTTTTTATCTGCGTGGATATGACGCGCAAAAGCTCCTCTCGCTCCTTTGCGCCGACGAGTATTTCGCGCGCGGGAGGAATCTCGACGCTGTCCAAATTTTCTATCCTGCGCTGCGTGAGAAGGTCAAACGCGCTTATCCGGTCAATATCGTCGCCGAAAAACTCTATGCGGACCGGGTTTTCGGATTTCGGCGGAAACACGTCTACAATGTCTCCGCGCACCGCATATTGCCCGGCGCCGTCGACAAGCTCGACCCGCACATATCCCGCACCGGCAAGGAATTTTTTCAGTTCGTCGGGCGAGATAGGCGAGTCTAGCCCAAAATTCAGCTGCGAGCGCATTGCGACCTCGCGCGGCATTGTATACTCCAGAGCCGCGTCCGGCGTCGCGATAACTGCGTCGCAGGTGCCTTCAAGTACCGCGTAAAGCACTGAAAGCCTCTCATGCTCTGACTCATGGGAGGCTGTAATGTTATGGAATATGAAATCCCGAAACGGGTATAAGAGCGGCGTAAGCCCGCAGGCGGAGAGCAACCCAAAGCATTTTTGCCCTTCTTTTTCGTCTGGGACAATAACAAGCAGCGGCTTTTTATGCTTTTCGGCTACATACTTCGCGAGCAGCGCGGCAAAAGCCCCGCGCACGCCCTCGCTCATGCCGGTTATCCGTAAAGGTGACGGTCTGTCGCTTTTTGCCTCACGCTCGATCGCCTCAATTATGCACGCGTATTCCCGTTCGGCTTTAAGTGCGCCAACAATAAGCCCTGGCGCGCCAACAAACTCCGAATGCACCATCCGAATCAGTTGTATTTATTCATCGCTTCGTCGATCTTTCCGGCTAGAATAAGGCTTACGGCATCGGGGACATTTGCGATGCACGACTTAAAACTTTTAAGATCGGCTTCGGGGATACTGCCCAGCACCCAGCTTATCATATCGCCGCCGGGCGGCGGGGCGCCGACGCCAATCCTGATGCGCGGAAAGGCATCTGTGCCAAGCCAATTTATAATGTCGGCAAGGCCCTTTTGCCCGCCGCTCGACCCCGAGCGCCTGATCCGCATCTTCCCTACCGGCAGGTTCACGTCGTCAGAGATAACGATAATCCTTTCCGGCGGGATTTTATAGTACTCCGCAGCTTTACCGACCGCCTTGCCGGAAGCGTTCATGTAGGTCTGGGGTTTCATAAACAAAACGCGTTTTCCCGCGAACGTTACGTCCGCTACAAGCGCGTCAAATTTCGCGCGCGTAACCGCAAAGCCTTCGCGCGCTGATATCTCGTCAATCGCCATAAACCCGGCATTGTGCCGGGTGCGCTCATACTGTGGGCCGGGATTGCCCAGACCGCAAACAATAAACTCCACCGGCCCCGATTTGTTTGCACTTATGGATTCAAGTTTTTTGAATAAATCAAATATGTTTGTCAAAACAATAAACCAAGTCCGTCCTTTTACTGTTCTTGTTGCTTTTTTATCCTCCAGCCGAGTTTGTTGACCTGCCTTGCTCTCGCAATCGCAAGCGCATCGGCTGGGACGTCTTCGGTAATTGTTGAGCCGGCGGCGGTAAAGGCGCGCTCGCCTATCCTAACGGGCGCGACGAGGTTTGTGTTGCAGCCAATAAACGCGTCGTCGCATATGACGGTGCGGTGTTTCCTTTTGCCGTCGTAGTTGACGGTGACGACGCCGCACCCGAAATTGACCCTCGCGCCGACATCGCTGTCGCCGATATATGTAAGGTGCGCGGCGTGGGTCTCTTCGCCGACCGTGGAGTTTTTGACCTCGACAAAATCGCCGATTTTGACGCCGCGGCAAATCCGGCTGTTAGGCCTTATGTGGCAGAACGGGCCAATTTTGACGTCGTCTTCGACCACAGACTCGTATATCTGCGTCGCGTTTATAACGCAGCGCGAGCCTATAGTGCTTTTCTCAATTACGGTGCACGGGCCGATAACGCAGCCCTCCCCGATCATGACGCCGGAGCGGATTTCGGTGTTGGGGTGGATAACCGTGCCCGCGCCGATTTTAGCAAACGGGGAGATGACTACGCCATCGGTGGAAACAAATTTCACCCCCCGCTCGGCGAATAACGCTATAACCTGCAATATGTATTCCCTTTTCGCCCGTAAAAAATCAACCTGAGTTTTCACCTCCGCAAACGGAGCAAAACCCAGCGCATGTGTTTCGATGGGCTCAAAGCATAGCTCTTCCGTCACGTCAACGCCTATGTTGGCAAGCGCAGCTCTTACGGCATCTTCAATATTTTGGCTCAACTGTGTTCCCTGCCGTTTCCGATAAAGTTATGCCTACCGGCTTTCCTTATTATACAATATGGATTTTTCCAAATCAAGACTTTTATGTCGAAGGCACACTCGTGGGATATTGTAAAAAACGGATAAAAAGCGCCCGCAAGCGATGAAAATTATGACACAGTGTTATAATAATTGTAAATTCTTCAAACTATATATAGTAATTTAGTTAAGATTATGATATAATACGCATCGGCAAAATTAAAAACAATAAAGTCTAATCCGGAGGAAGAATAAAACGCATGAGCAAAAAATACGTGTATCTGTTTTCCGAAGGCAACGCTGGCATGCGTGAGCTTCTCGGCGGCAAGGGCGCAAACCTTGCCGAAATGACCAACATTGGCTTGCCGGTCCCGCAGGGTTTCACAATCACGACCGAAGCCTGCACCAGATACTACGAAGACGGCAAAACCATAGCTCCCGACATAAAAGAGCAGATTTTCGAGTATATCGGCAAGCTTGAGCAGATCGCCGGCAAGAAGTTCGGCGACAAGGAAAATCCCCTTTTGGTATCGGTTCGTTCCGGTGCCCGCGTTTCGATGCCGGGCATGATGGATACCATCCTCAACCTCGGCTTAAACGAGGAAGTCGTCGAAACGCTCGCTGCCAAATCCGGCAACCCACGCTGGGCTTGGGACTGTTACAGGCGCTTTATCCAGATGTACTCTGACGTCGTCATGGGCGTTGGCAAAAAATATTTTGAGCAGCTCATCGACAAGATGAAAGAGGAGAAGGGCGTCACCGAAGACACCCAGCTTACTGCCGACGATCTCAAAGAGCTCGCAATGCAGTTTAAGGCCGAGTATAAGAAAGCTATAGGCAAAGACTTCCCCTCGGATCCGATTGAGCAGCTGTTCGGCGCTATCGAGGCCGTTTTCCGTTCATGGGACAACCCACGCGCCGAGGTATACCGCCGCGACAACGATATTCCCTACTCGTGGGGCACCGCGGTCAACGTACAGATGATGGTATTCGGCAACATGGGCGATACCTCCGGCACCGGCGTCGCGTTCACTCGCGACCCCGCTACTGGCGAAAAGAAGCTCATGGGCGAGTTCCTTATGAACGCCCAGGGCGAGGACGTCGTTGCGGGTATCCGCACGCCCATGAAGATAGATAAGATGGCAGAAATAATGCCCGAGGTCTACGAGCAGTTCCAAAAGATCTGCGAGATCCTCGAAAAGCATTACAAAGACATGCAGGATATGGAGTTCACCTTTGAGGACAAGAAACTCTATATGCTGCAGACGCGTAACGGCAAGCGCACGGCTAAGGCTGCACTTAAGATCGCTTGCGACATGGTCGACGAGGGCATGATCACCGAGAAAGAAGCCCTCATGAAGATAGATCCGCGCAACCTCGACACACTGCTGCACCCGCAGTTTGACCCGCAGGCGCTCAAGGCCGCTACCCCGATTGGCAAGGGCCTGCCCGCATCGCCCGGCGCCGCATGCGGCAAGGTGGTCTTCACTGCCGAAGACGCTAAGGCTTGGAAAGAGCGCGGCGAAAAGGTTGTGCTTGTAAGGCTTGAAACCTCGCCAGAGGACATTGAGGGCATGAAAGCCGCCGAAGGCATCCTCACCGTCCGTGGCGGTATGACCTCTCACGCGGCAGTCGTCGCTCGCGGCATGGGTAAGTGCTGCGTATCCGGCTGCTCCGATATCCGCATGGACGAGGAAAACAAGAAGTTCGTCCTTGGCGGCAAGACATTCAAGGAAGGCGACTATATCTCCATCGACGGCTCGACTGGTAACATCTATGACGGCATAATCCCGACCGTCGAGGCTCAGATCGCCGGCGAGTTCGCCCGAATCATGGACTGGGCCGACAAGTACCGCAAGCTGCAGGTACGCACTAATGCAGACACGCCTGCAGACGCTAAGAAGGCCCGCGAGCTTGGCGCCGAGGGTATCGGACTTTGCCGCACCGAGCATATGTTCTTCGAGGGTGACAGGATCAAAGCTATCCGCGAGATGATCTGCTCCGACACCAAAGAGCAGCGCGAAGCGGCTCTGGCAAAACTTCTGCCGATGCAGCAGGGCGACTTCGAGCAGCTTTACGAGGCGCTTGAAGGCATGCCTGTGACTATCCGTCTGCTCGACCCGCCGCTCCACGAGTTTGTCCCGACCGAAGAGATGGACATCGCGGAGCTTGCAAAAGATATGGGCAAGACCGTGGAAGAAATCCGCGGCATCATCGCTTCGCTGCATGAGTTCAACCCGATGATGGGCCACCGCGGCTGCCGTCTCGCCGTCACCTATCCAGAGATTGCCGAGATGCAGACCCGCGCAATTATCCGTGCAGCTATCAACGTCAAGAAGAGACATCCCGACTGGGACCTTGTCCCCGAAATCATGGTCCCGCTCGTAGGCGAGGTCAAAGAGCTTAAGTACGTCAAAGACGTCATCGTCAAGACCGCCGACGAGGAAATCAAAGCCGCTGGCGTCGAGCTCACTTACAAAGTCGGTACGATGATTGAGATTCCGCGCGCGGCGCTCACCGCCGACGAGATCGCGAAAGAGGCAGAGTTCTTCTCGTTCGGTACCAACGACCTGACGCAGATGACCTTTGGCTTCAGCCGCGACGACGCAGGCAAGTTCCTCGAATCTTACTACGACAAGAAGATATACGAAAACGACCCGTTCGCCCGCCTCGACCAGAATGGCGTCGGCAAGCTCGTCAAGATGGCTTGCGAGCTCGGCAGGCAGACCCGTCCCGACATCAAGCTCGGCATCTGCGGCGAGCATGGCGGCGACCCGTCGTCCATCGAGTTCTGCCACAATGTAGGCTTGACCTATGTCTCCTGCTCGCCTTTCCGCGTGCCGATCGCCCGCCTCGCAGCCGCGCAGGCAGCAATCCGCAGCGAAGGCAAATAAAAAATACTAAAAAATAGCTCGGGCGTGTCGCATGAATAAGCGGCACGCCCGCTTTTTTTAATCGCGCATGGAATCGTTGAGAAAAATTTTGAAATATGTTATAATTTGTTGTCGTCATTATTTGAAAACTTATATATCGGGGTTTTCGTGTGATGAAGCTTAATATTATCGAGGTATTTGACACTCTCAACAAAGCCCAAAGCGTCATCTCAGCCAAAGTCGGCAACCATCAGCAGAGAGTTTCATATTTTGCGTATGCTTTGGCAAACAAGCTCGGCTTTTCTAATGAACAGAGGTATAAAGTTTTCATAGCGGGCCTTATTCACGATATCGGGGCCTTGTCGATAAAAGAAAAGCTCGACGCTTTTGAAGGGACGGGAGACGATGTCTTCGTCCACGGGCACCGGGGCGCATTCCTTTTGTCCACATTCGAGCCGATCCCTGACCTCGCGCCAATACTTTATTACCACCATTACCCGTGGGACAATGGAAAAGCGCGCGAGAAGTACCCCGACATGCCCATGGAAAGCCAGCTGATTTATCTTGCCGACCGCGTTTGCACCGTTACCGCCGAGTATTCCGACGCTTTTATTTTGACAAGCATCCCCGGCGTACGCTTTTACCTTCAGGAAAACAAAGGCGAGCATTTTTACCCGCCATATGTCGAAGCGGCGCTTGAGCTGACGGAAGTCGAAAGCGTTTGGCTTGACCTTGTCACGGGCGAGAGCTTTGATAAAATCGTACACTCTGACAAATCCATTGTGGACATTTCAACTAACCAGCTTGTAAAGCTTGCCGAGCTGTTTTCTTTCCTTATAGACTTCCGAAGCGAGTTTACGGCGACCCACTCGGCGGGCGTGGCGAAAACCGCCGAAAAGCTCGCCGAGCTTATGCATTTTTCTCCGGATGAGTGCAAAAAACTGCTTGCGGCGGGATACCTGCACGACCTCGGTAAGCTGACAATCGACATAAACATACTTGAAAAACAAGGGGCGCTCGAACCGCAGGAGTACGAGTACATAAAATCGCACGTTTACTTTACCCACTACCTGCTGTCTGAAATATCCGGGTTTGAGGATATCACAACCTGGGCGGCATATCATCATGAAAAGCTTAATGGGAATGGCTACCCCTTCCATATCACAGCCGATTCGATGAGCCTCTGCTCTCGCATTATGGCTGTGGCGGACGTGTTCGCCGCGCTAAGGGAAAAACGACCATACAAAGAGCCGTATACAAAAGAGCGGATACTCTCTATTCTCGACGTTATGGTTAAAAACGGCTCGATTGACGAAAGCGTCGTGAAAGTTTTAGCAGAGAACTATGACCTTGTGGAAAACGCATGCGTTACCGCCCAAGAAGAAGCCAAAAAGGCTTATAGCCGCGTTTACGAGATTATTTAAATTGCGCACTTTTGTGGAAAACTCATAAGGCTTTAATTTTCGGAAAAATATGATATAATTAAAATAAAAAACCGCGTAAACGGGCAAAAGTGCCCCATAACGCGGCAAAGTTAAATGTAGTGGGTGCATGATAAACTTTAAAAAGCTGACCTTACAAGATATCGACATTGTTAGAAAATACCTGTCGGTTCCGACCACGCGGTCCTGCGACAATACCGTAGGCTGCACAATGATGTGGCGCAATTATTTTAAAACCGAGTTTGCCACTTTCGACGACACGGCGATTTTCAAAGCGGTATATCTCGACTATCCCGTGGCGTTCGCCACACCTATCGGCAAAAACGTCGCCGGTGCGCTCGACGCGATTTGGGACTATTGCAACAAACACGGCGTAAGCATGGTAATATGCTTTGCGACCGAAAGCGATGTGCAAAAGATCGGCTCGCGTTTTAAAATAAAGGTCATAAAGGAAAACTGCTGGTCGGACTACATTTATAGGGCGGAAGACCTTGCGTTTTTAGCCGGCAGAAAGTTTTCAGGCCAGCGCAACCATATAAACCGCTTCAAGCGCGAAAACCCCGTGTATGAGCTTAAGCCTATCGACGCCACCACGATACCGGATGTGCGGGAATTCTTCACCGAGTTCTGCGAGCTTTACAAAAAAGACTCCGAGATGTACCGCGCAGAAGAAGACATAGTGTTCGAGGTGCTCGACAACTACGAGCTATACGGCCAGTCGGGGCTTGTGCTTTATGCAGGCGGCCGGGTCGCCGCATTTGCGATAGGCGAAGTGCTCGGTGACACACTTTTCGTGCATATCGAAAAAGCCGACACCAGGTACGCTGGCTCATACCAGATGATCGCAAGCGAGTTTGTGAAAAAACACATCGACCTCGGTATAAAATACGTCAACAGGGAAGAAGACCTCGGGGACGAAGGGCTGAGAAAATCAAAGCTCCAATACCACCCCTGCGCCTTCATCGACAAGTTTACGGTATTTGTCGAACAAAAAATTTAATAAACCCCGCCCGATTTTTTGTCAAAGTGGAGGCGATTTTTTTAAAAAAAACGGGTTGACAAACCCGTTTTTTTTGCATAAAATATTTGCATACTATTTTGATATGATTAGTATGTTATATAGCGGGAGGTACTATCTATGAGCGACATCAGGAACCCAAAGAACTGGAGCTTTGAAACCCGGCAGGTGCATATCGGCCAGGAAAAGGCCGACTCTGCGACTGACGCGAGAGCAGTGCCTATTTACGCGTCGGTGGCATACGTGTTCCACAACGCCGAGAATGCAGCAGACCGCTTCGCGCTGCGCGCAGCAGGAAACATTTACAGCCGGCTTACAAACCCGACGGTGGGCACTTTCGAGGAGCGCATCGCAAACCTTGAAAACGGAGTCGCGGCGGTCGCTGTAGCGTCGGGTGCTGCCGCGGTTACATACACCATCCAAGCGCTAGCGAAAAACGGCGAGCATATCGTCGCGGCGAACAACCTCTACGGCGGCACATACAACCTGTTCGCGCACACGCTGCCGCTCACGGCGGGAGTCACCACCACATTTGTCGACCCATACGACATAAGTGCATACGAGCGGGCGATTAAGGATAATACCAAGGCCATTTTTATCGAGTCGCTTGGCAACCCTAACTCAAACCCTGTCGACATCGAGGCGCTTGCAGCTCTCGCCCATCGGCATGGCATCCCGCTCGTCGTCGACTCGACATTTGCGACCCCTTACCTTTTCCGCCCGTTAGATTGGGGCGCGGACATCGTCATACATTCGGCGACCAAATTTATCGGCGGGCACGGCACAGCGATAGGCGGCGTTATAGTCGACGGCGGCAAGTTCGACTGGAAAGCTTCCGGCAAATTCCCGTGGATTTCCGAGCCTAACCCGAGCTATCACGGCGTATCATTCGCCGACGCGGTCGGGTCGGCTGCGTTCGTCACCTATATCCGCGCGATTCTGCTACGTGACACCGGCGCGACGCTTTCGCCTTTCCATGCGTTTATATTCTTGCAAGGGCTTGAAACGCTTTCGCTGCGCGTCGAGCGGCATGTCTCAAACGCGCTTCGGATTGTGGAGTACCTCAAAAATCATCCGCAAGTCGAGGCGGTCCACCATCCCTCAATTGAGTCCGAGCCCGGTCATGAGCTTTACAAAAAATACTTCCCGCGCGGCGGCGGCTCGATTTTCACTTTTGAAATCAAGGGCGACGATAAAACCGCGTGGAGGTTTATCGACAACCTGCCGATATTCTCGCTGCTCGCGAATGTCGCCGACGTAAAATCGCTTGTAATCCATCCTGCAAGCACCACTCACTCGCAGTTAACTGCTGAAGAACAGCTTGAGCAAGGTATAAAGCCCAACACCATCCGCCTTTCGGTCGGCATTGAAAACGCAGACGACCTTATCGCGGCGCTTGACACGGCTTTCGAGGCGGCAAAATAATAAAAAATAGCCCGGCACTAATTTTAAGCCGGGCTTTTATTTATTCGACAAGGTTCCTTATAATGCCCCGCCCATTGACAATTTTCACCTTCAAATATATAATATTCCCAAACTTATCCGGTCGGTGGGAATGTGGCGAAAGGGATTAGGGCATTTATATTTTTTGCCGTGCTTTTAGTTTTGGCAACGCTCATATCATGTCAAGGCAACATTATATCCGTCGGGCCAAGCAGCAAGGTATTTTCTGCATCCCAGCCAGCAGAGAGGCTAGCCTCGCCCTCGTCGGGCGGAGTTTTGCCCGATCCAGATAAGACCGAAACTATGCCCGCGCCGCTTGCGCCTGCTGACAAATACGGCAAGTTTATCGCGCCGGTGGACAAGCTTGCAAACTTTGCAAAATCGCTGCTAGAAAAATCGGGCTCATCGGTAGTTTTTGTCAACGCGAAAGAATCCTACCGGCGGGGCGAGACAGTGACGCTCTCCGCCGTCGGCAAGCCGAACACCACTTACACTTTAAGGATATGCTATAAATCGGGATACTCAAAAGCTGCGGGGCTCGGCGATGCAATCTCCGACGAGCGCGGCTACGTTTTTTGGACATTCAAAATCGGAAACGCAAGCTCGGACGACTTTATACCATATTTCGAGCTTTCCGGCGGGGGCGAAACGATAAGGCATAGCTTTACGATTGGCGAAAAATCCGATAAGCCCCTCCCCCATCCTCAAGCCGGTGATACGGCGCCCGAAAAACCGGCTGATGAAATATCGGAGGGGCAAAAAACAGCTGTAACTCATATATCCGAGAAAGCCGATACTGAAACCCCTGTTGACACGAGGGCACAAGCAGCTGAGCCATCAACATCTGCGGCTGCCGAAACAAAGCCGCCTACCGAAAAGCATGATGTTGTGCCTACAGAAACAGTCCCTGCTTTTGAAGAGACTGAGTCGGCTGAGATCGAGTTTATTAACCTTAAAGCCGAGTACAGCCTCGGCGAAACAGTAACGATCACGATCCGCGGCATGCCTAACACATTGTATACCCTTAGACTTAGGCTTAAATCAGGCTACTCTACCTCAAAAGGGTTGGGCGAGGCGAAAAGCGATGGCTCGGGGTTTGTTTCATGGACATTTAGAATTAGCCCGAACGCCGATCCGACTTTTGAGCCATGGTTTGAAGTCGAAGGCGGCGGCAAGACAGTTAAAAAGAGCTTTAAACTCGTAGACAAAAAATCATATGACGATACAACCGCCGCACCTAAGCCTGAACCTGCTAATTCACCTGAAACCGTGCTGGCGGATAAGCCTTCTGTTCAAGAAGCCGTAAATAATAGCGAAGGCTCAATCGCGTTTATTGGCATACGCGAGGATTACCGCCGTGGCGAAACTGTGACCGTCACAATAAAAGGCAAGCCTAACACCGCCTATACCTTGCGCGTCAAATATAAGTCCGGCTACTCCTCCGCCAAAGGGCTTGGGGAAACTATGAGCGACGAGAACGGCGTCGCGACTTGGACTTTTAAAATAGGGAACCGAGTGGACACCGATTTTATCCCTTTTTTTGAGGTTGAAGGCGGCGGTGAGCTTGCGGTTTTAAACTTTCGTGTCATGGAATAAAAGCGGCGCAGTGGATTTACCCTGCGCCGCTTTATTTTATATTTCAGGAATTACAATCTCAACTTCGCGTCCAAGCTCCGCCGAACGGCATATGCCGTCGATTATGGCTTGGTTGTATAGAATCTCTTTTGACGGCACGGGCGACGGGCCGCCTGTTATAATCGCGTCGAGGAACGAGCGAATCTTTCTGTCAAACAGACCGGGCCCTTCGTTTCTTAACACAGGGACTTGGTATTGTATCGGTTGGCCGCCGATATCTGTATATATTGTCATAGGACCGCCAATCGAACCGTTCCAACATTCGGTGGAAGGTATGCGCAAGCCCGCCTTTTTACCCAAAATCAGCGTGTCGCCCGAGGTGTCCATATGCATAGCCCAAGAGATGCGGAAGTCAAGGATTATTCCACCCTCGAGCCTTATAAATGCGGCGGCGAAGTCGTCAACCGAGAAGCGTTTTGCATCCTCCGGCGGGGTGTACTCGGGGTTTTTGCCGAAGAAATCCGATGTATAGCCTGTTACGGTGAGCGGCTTTGGATAGCCTATCGCGTTTAGCACCATGTCAAGCGAGTAGCAGCCGATGTCGCCGACAGCCCCGATACCTGCCGTGCTCTTTTCGATGAATGTGCTACCGGGTATCCCGCGACGGCGCCCACCGCCGGTCTGTATATAGTAAACTTCTCCGAGCACGCCCGACTGCACAATCTTTTTTATCATTTGCATGTTCGGGTCAAAACGGGGCTGGAAACCTATCGAGAGGATTTTACCGCTCTTTTTTTCGGCACGCATTATCTCAACAGCTTCGTCAAGTGTGACGCACATAGGCTTTTCGAGCAGCACATGTACGCCGTGCTCAAGTGCGTCTATCGTACACTCGGCATGCGTCGAGTTGTATGTGCAGACCGAAACAGCATCAAGCTCCTCGTTTTCAAGCATTTCGTGGCCGGAGCGGTAGCACCTGGCAAGCGGCAAGCCGAACCTTTCCGCAAACCTCTCGGCTTTTCCTTCTATCAGGTCGGCAAGCGCGACAATCTCCACGTCTTTCATACGCTTGTAGCTTTCGACATGCGACTCGGCGATCCAGCCGGTGCCGATAATGCCGACCTTGAGTTTCCTATCGCTTTGCGGCCTTGTCTCTTCTTCGTCTATATCCTGCTTGAATTTTCTCAGAACTTCGTCGCCAATACCAACCATTTTTTTCTTTAATCCTCCGATACTATTAATGATCTATTCCGTACCGGACCCATGATAACATATACAAAAAGCTATGTCAACGCTTTCAGAAAATTTTGGTATTTTAGTCCATTTCTATCGCCGCCGCTATTTTGCCGACCGCGAGCGAGCCTACACTGTCATCGATACCTACCATGCGCGCGGGGTTTATCGTCGCGGCGTCTATCGCGTCTTCGAGCGGTACGCCGGCGAATTTCATGTAATTTAGCATCCCTTGATAGAGGTTCAGCGTGCTGCCGGCAATCGTGCCCTCGCTCGTCGTGGCTTTGCCATCTTTGACCGTGACGGAAAGCCCGCCAAGTTTATATACCCCGTCCGGGCAGCCAGTCGCAGCCATCGAATCGGTGACAAGCACAACCTTGTCGCGCGGCTTTATCTTTGAGACAAGCCTTACGGTTTCAGGATGCAGGTGCACGCCGTCGCATATAAGCTCGGCATACGCGTCCGAGCAAAGCGCCGCCGCTATAACGCCCGGCGCCCTGTGATGCAGCGGCGCCATTGCGTTAAAAGTATGCGTAAAACCTGTCACCCCCCAAGACAGGGCATTATATGCCTCTTCTACCGTCATATTTGTATGCCCCGCTGAAACCGTCGCGCCGGCACTTACGGCTGCTCGCACGAACTCCTCGCCGCTCTCTAGCTCCGGCGCCATTGTGATATGCACTTTTATGCCTTCCGCCGCTTTGAGGAACCGCTCAAGCTCCTTTACGTTTGGCCGAGCGAGCATTTCGGGACTGTGCGCGCCTTTGCATTTTTCATTCAGCCAGCGCCCCTCGATATGTACTCCGAGGTAGCCGGCTTCCTTTACACTTTTCACAGACTGAATCATCACCTCAAGCGGTGCCGATGCTATTGTCGGCAAAAGCGTCACCGTACCCACAGCGGCGTAATCTTCGCGTAGCTTTTGCATCTCTTCTACCGACGCGCCCGCGAAATCAATCCCGCTACGCCCATGAGTGTGCACATCCACCGGCGCGGGTATTATCCGCCGGCGCTTTCCACTTGTACCGCTTTCGGCGGGAATAAACTTAATTTCTTTGATTATTCCGCCCTCGGCCCGTATATTCCCCCTCCAAAACATGCGCGAAGGGGTGTCATAGATATATACCCCTTCAAGATAAAAATCGCTTCTATAAACCTTCATGCTCTTACCCCCGAAGTATCCGCTTTGACATAAGCCGCCGATGCGGGATTTTTCTCCCGTATCGGCGGCTCGGTTTTTTATTAGAGTTTTTGTAAGGCTAATCTACTCTACCTTAGTCTTGGAGCGAAAGGTAGTTGTCAATCGCCTTATCCATTTGCTTTATAACAGTCTTTTCGATCTTTGTGTACGAAGAGACAAGGTCTGTTTTGCCCTGGTCGACCAACGTGAGCGTGAACTGCCCGATCGTGCCCCAGTCGAAGATATAGCCCATGTCGTAGGTAAGCGAGCCGAGGATGATATCGATGGACTTTTCGGACTGGTCGTCGCGAGCTCCCTTTGTCTTGAGCTGGATCTCATAGTATGCCGGTGTGAGTATGTTTTTCGAGGTCGCGCCGAGCGCGTCCATCACATAGCCGGTAAGATCCAGGTTGCTGTTGTAAATCGGAACCGAGATCATCATCGCGACGTGCGGGTTTATGCAGTGGTAGTAACGGTCCTGCGACTCGTCGTATTTCGGAATGGGCAGGATGCCGAAGTCGGTCTCCATCTGGCGCAATGTCTCGACCGCGTGGAACTCGTTGAAGTAAAACAGCGCGCGGTTATCGATGAACATTTTATACGCCTCGGTACCCGGCTTGCCATTCCTCGACCAGCTGTAGCAGGTCGTTGTGTCATAGAACAGCGAGGTATATTTGTCCCAGATCGATATAGTCTTGTCGCTCAAGAAGGAGAGCTCGGGCAAATCCTGCTCGTTCTTCGTCACAAACTTAACGCCGCTCGCTATCATGCCGTTGGCAATGAAGTTGCAGTAGAAGTTAAGTCCGTAGCGGTCGGTGTCGTCATATTTCCCGTCGCTGTTGAGGTCGGCTGCGGCATTGCGCGCCATCGTTGTGAATTTGTCTATAGTCCACGAGCCAGTATCCATAAGGGCATAGGGATCTTCGATCTGATAGTCGGCAGCCATCTGCTTATTGAAGAGAATAAGCGCTATCGACTTTTTGTACCCTATCTCTATGTCGCCCGTGATCATATAGAGCTTGTTGTTGATTGACAGGTCGCTCACGCAGTTCTGGTCCCACCAAGGCGCGGACAAATCAAGCGTTTCTATCGCCTTGAGATTCTTTAAGATGTTCTGCTGCGAGAGTGTCGCCGAGCCGCGCGGATTTATGCACGACATGTCGTATGCATAGTCGTTTGTCGTAACCGATTTTCTCAGCTCGTCGCCGCCGTTGTTCGGCGGGTTATAGACCGAGAACTTAATTCCGAGCTGGTCCTCGACATCGCGCATACGTCTATAAGCGGCATCGTTAAGCGCGTCGCCTGTCTCCTCGGTATACGAAAAGTCATAGTCGTGCCAGAAATCGCCGGACGCAGGATCGGGATAGGAGTATATGCGGAAAGTGTACCCTCCGAAATCAAAATCCGAGGGTATGTTTGCCTTGTATTCCGTAGGACCGGTATCGTTTGTCACATCCGAAGTAGTAACGGCGTTATCCTGACCACCCGTCGCTCCCTCATCAGCGCATGCCACAAGCAGCGATGCCGCAGTCAGAGCCGCCAACAGCAATGATAGAGTGCGTTTCATTATCCTTTTTTAAGCTCCTTTGGTTTATAGTGCCAAGTTTTTAATGTCTTGCAAGTTCAAGAGTTTCCTTCACCGCGTCGGCAGATGCACCGACCGGCGAAAATTCCATACCCACAAAGCCGTCATATCCGGACGAGCCGATAGCGGCGAAAACATTTTTATAGTTTATCTCGCCGGTGCCCGGCTGATGGCGCCCCGGAACGTCGGCAATGTGGATATGACCGATAAGATGCGCGTGTTTTTTGATATTTGAAATAAGATTGCCTTCGGTTATCTGCTGATGATAGACGTCATACAGCAGCTTCACTGCTGGAGAATCAACCTCTTCGACAATGCCAAACCCTTCGTAAGAAGAGGATAGGAAATATCCCCTGTGGTCGCAAAGCACGTTCAGCGGCTCAAGCACCAGCGTTACGCCAAGTTCCCCTGCGACTTCGCCGCCCGCGCGGAGTGCAAGCACGATGTTTGTATGCTGCTCCGCACGCGTAATGTCGTCACGGGCTTGCCCGCAGGTTACAATCAGGGTGTTGCAGCCAAGGCTATTTGCAACTTCGGCGCTCTCGCGCACGGCTTTTGCAAACGCTTTTATGCCCGTGCGGTCGGACAGCCTTTTTTTATTCCACTCAGGCGCAATTTCCGGGTCGCGCGAGCCGACGCAAAATGCGGCAATCTCAAGGCCATGCTCGCTCAGGCGCTCCTTGACTACGCCTACGTCTTTGTTTTCCCAGCCCCAAAACTCGATTGCGCTAAGTCCACAGGCTTTTGCTGCTGCGAACCTCTCTTCAAAAGGATGCTCCCGAAAGAGCATCTCTATGCAAGCCGAGAGCCTTATCATAAGTCAACGGGCTTGCCGGTTTCAATCGATTCGTTCGCGGCAAGCACCAGGCGCAGCGTCTTGAGTGCGTCGCGGTACGGCGAGCGGATAGCTGACGGGTCACCGGTCTTGATCGCATCGATAAAGGTGCGGTCCTCGATGATACCGTGGTCGCCCTCGTTCCTGTAGAACTGTTCGCCATTTTTGTCGCGGATCTTAACGTATGAGCGCAGGCCGTACTCTATCGTCGCGTCGGCACAATAGATGTTCAGGCCGCACGGGACTCCGCCGCCATCCCTGATGTAGCAACCGGTGAGCAGCGTGACGACGACGCCGTTTTCGAAAGTAACAACTGCCGACGAGTAGTCCTCAACGTCGTAGCCCGGCACGCCAGCCGCCTCAGGATCGACTATGCCTTTGCCGGCTGAAACGTAGATCTTAGTAGGCTCGCCGAACAGGTAGCGCGACATGTCGAACAGGTGGATGTTCTGCTCGACGATCTGGCCGCCCGAAGTCTCTTTCTTTCTCCACCACCAAACGCCGGGGATACCTCCGACCCAAGCGCCGGTGACAAGGCCTATCTGTTTGTCCTTTATGTAGTCCTTAACCTTTTCGATGATTCCAAGATAGCGGTCCTGGAATCCGACAGCGGTGATAAGCCCCTTTTCTTCTGCTGCGTTACAGATTTTCTCCGCCAGAGCGTAGTCAAGCGTCATCGGCTTTTCGACGAGGAAGGGGATACCGCGCTCAATCAGCGCAAACTCGATATCGCCGTGCACGTGCGGAGGCGTGCAGATGTAAACGGCATCCGGCTTAATCTCCTCAAGCATAGCCTTATAGTCGGTATAAGCCTTTGCCGTCCCACCGGTGCGCTTTACGAAGTTTTCCGCGCGCTCCGGGATAATGTCGCAAAAGCCGACATACTCAACGTCATCAAACCCGAGCAGATGGGAAAGGTGCCAACCGGCAATACCGCCGCAGCCGATAAATGCGATTTTGACCTTGTCCATATAATATTCTCCTTTTTTGTATTTAAAAATAGGATATTATACAAACACAGGGGCATATAACGTTTAGGGTGCGCGGTGGTGTTTTTTGGGCCTGCTATATTTCATCCTTACTGGATGAACTTATTATACTCGTTGCAGAGCACAAATCTTGCAGGCTCATCTTCTTCGACTTCCGGGAACCTTCCGGTCGGCTCATAGAAGCGGTTGTCGGTGTTGTCGTCGTTAACCTTCGACACTTCGCCGACAAGGCATACACCCGAGCCGGGCTCGGCCCAGAATTGATGGTATTGCCTCGGAAGCAATGTTATGCTTTCGCCTGGCGTGAGTATTACTTTTCCGCCCGCCGGGATTTTGTAGCGGCGCCCGTCGACCTGAACTTCAACGTCTTCATTGCTAAACTTGTCGTCCTCGGTCGCGCTATACAGCTGTATGACCAGGTTGCCGCCACCACGGTTTATTATGTCCTCCATCTTGTTCCAATGGAAGTGGTAAGGCGTGACCTGACCCTCGTATACGCGCATGATTTTCTCGGCGTAAGGCTTTTGGTACTCCGGGTTTTTGAGGTTGCCGTTGCGCAGCGTGAAAAGCGTAAGGCCAATCTTCATAAAATCGCCGGATCCAAAATCGGTGATGTCCCATCCGAGCGCGTTGTCGCGGATCTCGTCGTATTCCGGCCCTTTGGTCTTCCACTCGTCCGGCGTAAAGAACGCAAACGGCGGCAGCCTGAAGCAGTATTTATCGCAAAGCTCGATAAACTTTGCGATCTCCGCATTTATAAATGAACGTTTCATATCCCATGCTCCAGTCTTATCGGTATCATAGCGGCTACATTATACAACATTTTTATCCGGCTGTAAACAATTTTAAAATAAAAAACGGCGCGGGCGATTGCCCGCGCACGGTTTATATCGCAATCAAGCAAGCGCGCTGCTTATTTTGTTACGGGTCAAGCGCGCCACGCAGTGAAGCGAGTTAATTTTTCTTTTTGGATAGGATTCAGTTGTTGCAGCAGGTGCAGAAGATAATTGCAAGCACCAGGATGAGGATCCAGATGTTGCAATCGTCGAACAGGTTGCAAAGGCAGTTCATTAACATCCTCCTCTCAAAGTAAGCGCGCTTTCGCCGCTCTGATAACATTCTATGCGTGTGGATGTCATTAGTGACTGCGTTACGAAAATTGAATTCACCCTGTCCGACTATGAATCCTCTTTTTGCTTTATGCTGTTCCGGTAGGCATCGATAGCGTATTTAAGTACGGTACGCTCAGCCTGCTGCGGATTTTGCGCGCTAATCTCCGCGCCAGCCGCCCTGCTGTGGCCGCCGCCCCCGAACAGCGCGCAAATTTTATCCACGTCGACATACCGGCCACTGCGCATCGAAATTTTATACCTATCCGGCGAGTTTGAAAGCTGCCTTATCGTCACGGCTAGCTCGACGCCTTCTATCTCGCGCGGTATCGAGCTTATCTCGCCGACGTCGTCGTCAGTAATATTATAACGCTTTTTGATCTCATTTGTGAGATTGACCACCGCGACCCCGCCGTTTTCAAAATAGCGTATGTTCGCGTATACAGCCGAAAGCGCGCGCACTTCGGCTTGTGTGCGGCTTTCAAACAGCATATGGCAGCACTCTGCCATATCTGCACCGGCCTCGCAGAGGTCGGCAGCAATGCGAAGCGTATTCGCTGTCGTATTGCTGTACCTAAACCCGCCGGTATCCGAGCTTATCGCAGAATAAATTGCGTTTGCTGCCTCGGGGGTCATCACACCGCAGATTTTGAGGATACTGTAAACTATCTCGCCCGTCGCTGCCGCGGTCGGGTCGGTGTAGTTATACTCGGCATAATTCTCCGAGGTTTCGTGGTGGTCTATTTTTATGTCTATATACTCATCCGCAAAGCGGCCGAGCAGACCGGGCGAGGCGGTGTCTACAGCCATTATAAGCTCAGGCTCAAAATCCTCCGGGCAGCTTTCATATGGGGCTTTGCTTATAAACTGCAACCTTGTCGGTATATCGTCAGCGCAGAGGCAATAGATTTGCTTTTCCGGGAACGCGTATTTAATCCCGTACGCGCTGCCGACGGTATCGCCGTCCGGCCGGCGATGCATGAAAATTAGTATTGAACTTGCCTCTTTGATCTTCTCTGCAATTTCCTGAAGCGTGATGTTGTTTTCCATGTCGAGCTAGTTGCCTTTCGCGCCGGTCGGCAAGTCCCCCTGCCGCACCGGACCTATATTTTATCCGTTATTTGATTAACGCCCGCCGTCCTCATCGCTTTCATCGAAGTCTTCAATTTCTTCGCTGTCGTCGGTGTCGTCAGACGGCTTTTCTTTTTCTTCTATCGCTTTAAAAAGCCTGCTGATTCGGTCGCCGCGCTCGAGCGACTCGTCATAAACGAATCTGAGCTCCGGCGTGATGCGCAAGTTTACTCTCTGCGCAAGCTCATGGCGGATAAAGCCGCTAGCGCTTTTCAGCCCTGCGGCAACCTCTTTAGGGTCGTGGTCACCGAGTATCGAATAATAAACCTTCGCATATTTGAAGTCCGGCGTACACTCGACCCCGGTCACAGAGATAAAGACTCCGTTTATCCTAGGGTCTTTTATCTCGCGCAGTATTTCTGCCATCTCCTGCGTGAGCCTGTCGTTGATTTTATCCTGTCTGTATTGTGCCATCTTTTCCACCTTAAAGCAAACGCTTATTCCGCTTTCGCCATTATGATAAACTCTGTCCAACCGTCAAGTTTCGAGTATGCGGCAATAACACCGCTCGAAGGCTGGGATATATAGTCGAACACCATCGGTATGACGACGTTGCCATCAGTATCTATCATGCCACATTTTCCGTTTTTATGTCCAATGACGCCGAGCCCCTGGATGAAAGGCTTGCACACCGTGTAAATCGGCTGGGCTATCCAGTAGCCCTTATAGCTGTAAAACCCGTAATACCCATCCTTCTCAAGCGTCAAGACGCCGTCGGAATATGCGACAAGGTTGTAGTTTTCAGGTATATCGAAATACTTGCCAGCCGCGTCGATAAGGTAATCCCGGTCAATTGCGACGCGCTGCTTGAAGTAGTAGTCCTTTATCTGCCGGCGCACCCTGACAAGCCCATGGTCGAAATAATACATCCCAAGGTTTTCGGGCAGTCTTGTGTCGGCCGGATAATACCCGTCATATGACCTTCTGTTGTCAAACTCCGCAAGGTAAAGGATATTGCCGTAGGGGTCTATCACCGTGCGCCCGGACGTGTCAATAAATTTTAGCGCGCCATTGTAGCCCACAACCGCAGCCAACCCGTTGTCCGAAAATGTATACGCGGCTTTATACTGCGCCGGAATGATTATTTTGCCGTTTTCATCTTTATAGCCCCAAAGCTTTTCCCTTCTGTACTCATAGACCGGCTGATACCGGCTTTGGGCCTGGGTCTGAACCTCAACCTGTGCTATCTCCGTCTCGGCAGGCACCTCTTTGCCGGTAAGCGGGTCAATTATCGTCTCCGGAGGCGGCGTTGCAGCCATCGCCTCTTTCGCGGCTATCTCCGCCTCATACTCTTCTACCGAAAGGTATGCCAGCACGGTCTCGGTTTTATTCCTGCGCTCGTCGGTTTCAACCATTACATAGACTACGCGCTCTTGTGAAAAGGGGTAAAGCTTTATGCTTGTTTTTGCGTAATATTCCGGCGCGTCGAACAAAACGCCGGGCAAAAGGTCAAAATCTACCGTCGTTTCCAAAAACGTGCCGTCTGAGTATATTGCATAGTACTTGTTGCCGAACAGAGCTATCGGGGCCCCATTTTCGTCACGGGCATAGGCCTCTTTAAACGGGTACGCCCTTCCAGCGATCCTATTGCCGTATTTGTCATATATGCCGTATGTGCCGTCGTTGTTGTCTATAATCCTAAGCCCCATATATAGCTTTAAAGATGGCCGGCTCACCTCGCGCGTTTTAAGCTGCGTCTCATATCCGCGCGAAGTCGCTACGCGCTCCGTGTATTCTTCGATTTCGGTGCGATAGCTGAAGAATTTCGGGTACTCAAAGCTGTGCGGCAGGATTGCCAAAAGATGCGCCGACGAGTCGAACATAGCGCCTGAATCTTTATACCCCTGCGAGACAAGCGTGTCGTAACTTTTCAGCCCCGCGAGAAACGCCCTATACTCGTCCACCCATTCTGCCACCCCGCTCGCAGTGGTTTCGCTCTGGGCTGCAGTGGTGCCTTCACCCGCGTCCGCAGTATGCGTCACCGCCGTCAAGGCGCCGCCCTGCCTTGTGGCGTCTTCCTCAACCGTTTGGGTGGTTTTCGGCTCGCGCGGTATAAATACTATATCGTATTTTTCGGCTTGGTATAGTATCGCCGCGACCGCCAAAAACCCCAAGACCAAAGTCGCAAATACTCTTGTCGCAAGTATTTTTATGACCTTTCTCATTTATGGTACTTTAGCCCTTTTATTATCGTAAAAGCGCGGTATATCTGCTCTAGCAGGAAGACCCTTATCATCCCGTGCGGGAACGTCAGCCTAGAAAACGACAGGCGCAAGTCGCATGCCGCTTTTTCCTCTTCGGTCAGCCCGTCCGAACCGCCTATCACAAACGCTATCTCGGATATACCCCGGCTTGCCGTGCGATCGATTAGGCTTGCCAGACCCGGGGAATCAAGTTCGACTCCTTCCACGCAAAGCGCGATTTTATAAGCCTTCGCGGGCAGCTTTGGGATTGCCGACTCGCCTTCTTTTATCTGGATAAGCCTAAACTTGCAGAAAGCACCGAGCCGTTTTATATACTCGTCGCAGGCTTCGTCCTGCCAGCGCTCGGACGTTTTGCCTGCGGCAATGACTGTTATCGTAAGCAAGGCAACTAAATATCAAGCTCTTTGACGTATTTGGCGTTTTCTTCGATAAATTTGCGGCGCGGCTCGACTTTTTCGCCCATGAGGATCGAGAAAATCTCGTCGCAAGCCATCGCGTCCTCAATAGTGACGCGCAAGAGCGTCCTGCGCGAGGGGTCCATCGTCGTCTCGCTGAGCTGCTTCGGGTTCATCTCGCCAAGGCCTTTGTAGCGCTTTATTATAAGGCTATTAGGATTGTCCCCGCCAAGCTCCTGTATTAGCTTGTCGCGCTCCTCGTCGCTGAACGCGTAGTAGGACTTTTTGTTTTTTATTATCTCATACAGCGGCGGCTGCGCGAGGTACACATGGCCGTTCTCTATCAGCGGCCGCATATGGCGGTAAAAGAAAGTTAGCAGCAGTATCCTAATATGCGAGCCGTCGACGTCAGCGTCGGCCATTATGATTATCTTATTATAGCGCAGCTTTGTTATGTCGAAATCGTCGCCAATCCCGCAGCCAATAGCTTTTATTATCGGCACAAGGTGTGAGTTGGAGTAGATTTTGTCAAGCCTGCTCTTTTCGACGTTCAGCACTTTACCGCGCAGCGGCAAGATAGCTTGGAACCTGCTGAACCGCCCGTCTTTCGCCGAGCCGCCCGCCGAGTTTCCCTCGACCAAAAACAGCTCGGTAATCTCGGCGTTCTTTTCCTGGCAGTCCCAAAGCCTGCCGGGCAGCGACGCGCCTTCGAGCGGCCCTTTGCGGGTAAGCTCCCTAGCTTTTCTCGCCGCCTCCCTAGCGCGGCAAGCCTGAAGCGCTTTTTCAAGTATAGTGCGAGCGACCGATGGGTGCTCCTCGAAATACTCCGAGAGCTTCTCGGTAACGAGCGCATCGACAAAAGTGCGCATCTCGCTGTTGCCGAGCTTGGCTTTCGTCTGGCCTTCAAACTGGGCGTCGCGCAGCTTTACGCTTACCACCGCGCAAAGGCCTTCGCGCACATCCTCGCCCGAGAGCTTCTTTTCGTCGTCTTTGAGCAACCCGAGCTTGCGCACGTACTCGTTCGCGACTTTTGTCAGCGCGGTTTTAAAACCGGTCTCATGCGTGCCGCCTTCCCTTGTCGCGATATTGTTCGCAAAGGTGTAAACCGTCTCGTTATAGCTGGTATTATACTGAAGCGCCACCTCTGCTATATACGAGTCGCGCGTGGCCTTCATGTATATTACGTCGGGATGCAGCACCTCGCAATGCTTTATCGCGTTGAGGTGCTCGACAAAACTGATTATTCCGCCTTCATAACAGAGGACGTTTTCGATTATCCCGCTGCCGCCCGACTTTTCGAGCGCCTTGCGGATCTCCTCCTCGCTCTCGCGATTAATCTCTTCGTCGGGTGCCCTCTCTTCGCCTTCACTGTCTTCTTCGCCGTTTTCGTTAGCCTTATGCTCAGGCAGCCCTAAGCCGCGCTCGTCGCGGAGCACGATTTTCAACCCCGCATTCAAAAACGCCTGCTCGCGCATGCGGTTTAGAAGCGTGGCGTAATCGAAGACGGTCTCTTCGAAAATTTCGGGGTCGGGCTTAAACCTCACGGTAAGCCCGCGGCGGTCGGTCTTGCCCTCGCATTTGTAGGGCCTGGTGACTTTACCGCGCTCGAACCGCTGGGTGTAGCAATACCCTTCGTAGCAGTCCTCATACTCAAGCCACTCGGAAAGCGCGTTCACGACCGACGCGCCGACGCCGTGTAAGCCGCCCGAGATATTGTACCCGCTGCCGCCGAACTTGCCGCCGGCATGCAGCACTGTAAATACCACCTCTGGCGTCGGTATGCCCATTTTTTGGTGTATTCCGGTGGGTATGCCGCGCCCGTTATCGCGAACCGAAACGCTTCCATCCGCGTGCAGCGTGATGTGTATCTCCGTGCACACGCCCGCAAGCGCTTCGTCGATAGAGTTGTCCACTATCTCGTATACAAGATGGTGCAGACCGCTTGAAGACGTCGACCCGATATACATGCCCGGGCGTTTGCGGACAGCTTCAAGCCCTTCAAGCACCTGAATTTGACTTTCGTCGTAGTATTTGTTTACTTCAGCCATAGATTATGGATGCCTTCCTGTGTACTAGCCTTCAAACTTGCGGCTTCTGCCAAGCAGCGCGGAAGTCGAAAGCTGTGAGAGCCACACCTCCCCGTTTGCCATAACTATAAACGATTTCGGCAGTTCGTCGCTTGCCGAAAACAGCTTGTTTTCGCGCTGCTTATTTTTTAAAAACTCTTTCGTAATCGGAGAGACGGTGGCGGTATCGGAATCGAAAATACCTACCACTTCCCTCTGCCTCAGATTTTTATTGTTGCCTATATGCAAAAACATATAATCATGCCCCGCAGGATTAAGAAATTTATACCGCCGGCCGCGGCGCTTCTATCCCAATGCCGTATTTGCATCTTTTCCGCAATTTTTCATACCTCGCGGATTTCGCCGCCAGAAACCGAGAAGACTTTTACCGCGTCCGGCACGATTTTCTCGCAGCTTGTAATCACTACTTGCCTGCCGGAAAGGCCCTGGGCAAGGTATGTTTTCCTTGACTCGTCAAGCTCGCTGAATATGTCGTCGAGCAAAAACACCGGGTACTCGCCGGTCACCTCTTTTGATATTATGCCCTCGGCTAGTTTCATCGCAAGCGCTATGCTGCGCTGCTGCCCTTGCGACGAAAATGAGCGTGCCTCTTTGCCGTCGAGCAATATCTCAATGTCGTCGCGTTGCGCGCCGTATAGGGTGGTCCCGATGCGTATCTCGCGCTCGACGTTCGAGGTGAGAAGCTCAAGGTACTCGCTCGCCGTGCGGGCGCGTTCGTACCTGAGCGACGGCTTTTCTCTGCCACAGGTCATATCCGCCACGAGCGCCCTGACCTCCTTGTCAAGCCGTTCTACATAAAGGCTGCGCCTTTCTGATACTTTTGCGGAGGTCTCTGCGAGCTGCTCCGACCAGATTCCCAGCGTGTCTATATTTACCGGCTCGCCCGCGCCTTTGAGGGATGCCGCTCGCAAGAGCGCGTTGCGCTGGGCGAGGATGTCGTTATGCCGCTGGAGCAGCGATACATACGCCGGGTAAAGCTGCGATAGCGCTGCATCGACAAACCTGCGGCGCACCGCAGGGCCATCAGAAACGAGCATCAAATCCTGCGGGCAAAACAGCACTGCACGGAACGCGCCTATAAACTCCGAGAGCTTGGTCACGTCCGTGCCATTAAGTTTGCAGTAGCGCTTTTTTTGTTCTAGGTCTATTTTAAACGACGCTTGGTTTTTGCGTCTTTTGTCCGAAAAATTCATTTCCAGCGCAGCCGCATTGTTGCCGAAGCGGACAAGCTCGGAGTCGCGCCTTGTGCGGAACGAGCGGCCCTGCGCGAAATAATACATCCCTTCAAGCGCTGAGGTTTTACCCGCGCCGTTTGGGCCTATTATTATGTTCGTTCCTTCGGCAAGCGAAAGCTTTGCGCTTTTTATATTGCGAAAATCCCTGTACTCGACGCTGTCTATTTGCATTTTTTACGATTTAAGCCTTGTGGGGAGTATGAGATACAGGTACTTTCTGCCCTCTTCTTCCTTCACCGGCCTTACCACCATGCTCATAAGCGGCGAGTTGAGCGACAGGAGCAGCTCGCCGGGGTCGCATGCGCGGATAGCTTCGATTAGGTAGCGGCAGTTAAAGCCTATCTCTATATCCTCGCCCTCTTTTTCAATGTCAATCTCGTCATAGAACCTGCCGGTCGAGGACGATGTGGTAAGTACCAATTTGTCGCCGGTGAAGTTGCACCTAATGGGCGATTTTGTCTCGCCTTTTTGTATGTTTTCGGTTATAAGCAACGCGCGCTCAAGACTCTGTAGCAGCCTCGGCCCGTCGATGCGCAGGTTTATCGCAAAGCTTGCAGGTATAAAGCGAGTGTACTCAATAAATTCCTTATCGAGCACCCTTGTGAAGAAGACAATGTTGTCCAGAGTAAATATTATATGCTTGCGGCCGAGCTTTATTGAAACGAGGCTGTCCGAGCTGCCGAGTAGCCTTGTTAGCTCCGGCAGCGTCTTCGCCGGAATTGTAAACGAGGCGTTTATATCCTCCGAGCCGTAATTTTCAATCTCGCAGACGCGCTCGACAAGCGCAATGCGGTTGCGGTCGCTTGATACCATGCGGATAGTTTTGCCTTCAATCTCGACGTGAAGGCCGTTTAGCTCGGCGCGTGGGTCATTATCGGGAACTGCGAAGTCCGACTTCTTTATCATTTGCGCAAAATCGACACGCTTTATGCCAAACCCTTGTTCGCCGTCGAGTTCCGGGAGGTTCGGGAAGTCGTCGCCGTCCAGCGCGAGGAGCTGGAACTCCGATTTGCCGCTGTATATTTTGGTTACGTTCCTTTGACCTACTTCGATAGTTATTTTGCCCGAAGGCATGGTTTTGATTATTTGGCTGAGCTTTACCGCATTTATTACATAGCTGCCGGGCTCTTCGACTTCGGCGTTCAGCGTTACCCGCATGCCTTTTTCCATATCGTAGCCGGAGAGGACACAAAGACCGGTCTCGTCGGCTTTTATTTGGATGCCTTCAATGGCTGCGATCGTATTGTTTTTGGATGTAACTCCGGTTAGCGGTGTTACTGCCGCATCGAGTTCGTCGTGGTCGAAAACTACTTTCATTTTGCCTGCCTATACCCATAGCATGCGTCGGCTATGGGGCCTTTCTATAGAAAATTAGAACGTTCGTTCTTTTTTTGTTTACCCCCACCGGCTCGTATGTTCGGGCCTTCGGCCCGGGAGAAAGAAAAAATAATATAAAGTAAGTATAGATATCGGGAGTAGTAGTAGCCGTAGTAGGGGTTGTGGAAAATGTTGATTGCCAAAAAAATCGACCTTTTGGGCGGATTTTTCAGGCCGAGATTATTATTTTGCCATGTTGATTTTTAGTGTACGCCATGTTGGCATTTGCCGTGCTTTTATTGATGTCTCGAAAACTTTGTTGTTTTATTCACAAGTTTTAAATCCACAACAAACAGGGAAATGTGGAAAATTTATTCCTTTATTTCTTTTGCGAGCTCGTTAAGCTCGATTTCAAGTAGCGGGTTTCGCTTTATGTTCTTTTCGACAGTGTCGAGTGACGATAGTATTGTCGTATGGTCGCGCTTGAATATCTGGCCGATGGCGGGCAGGGACATACCGGTAAGGTTTCTTATAAGGTATATTGCAATATGCCTCGTGTTTGCGATATCCCTCGTGCGCGAGCGGCCTTTTAAGTCCTCGACCGATACACCGTAATGCCTGCTGACGCACTCCAGTATCCGGTCAACCGTTACCGAGTTTGACTCAGAGGCGCTTATCATGTCTGAGATGCTTGCTATCGCGAGGTCGACGGTGATTTCTTTTCCGGTGAGAAAGCTTTGCGCTATAATTCTCTTTATCGCGCCTTCAAGCTGGCGGACATTGTTTTTAAGGTTGTCGGCGACGTACTGTATCACGTCCGGCGGTAGCTCGACTCCAAGGCACTCGGCTTTATATTTTAAAATTGCTGCGCGCAGCTCCGGATCCGGTGGCTGTATGTCGGCGATCAGCCCCCACTCAAATCTTGTACGGAGCCGCTCCTCAAGGTGCTTTATATCCCGCGGGGGCTTGTCGGAAGTCAGCACTATCTGCTTGCGTTCCTCATACAGCGCGTTGAAGGTATGGAAAAACTCTTCCTGTGTCGAGGTCTTGCCGCTTATAAACTGGATATCGTCGATAAGCAGCATGTCCACTGTGCGATAGCGGTCGCGGAACTTTTGGGTCGTGTCCCGCTTTATTGCCTCGATTATTTGGTTTGTAAAGTCTTCGCCTCGCACGTAAAGCACGTTCATGTCTGGATGCTTTTTGCCGGTTTCGTAAAGTATTGCCGACAAAAGGTGGGTCTTCCCGATACCGCTCGGCCCATATATGAAAAGCGGATTATAGTCACGCGCAGGGTTGTTAGTGACGGCGATGCAGGCGGCGTGGGCGAATTTATTCGAGCTGCCGACGATAAAGTTGTCAAACGTGTTAAACTGCTGGCTTTTTATCTGACGGCTGCGCGCGATGCGGTCTGCCGTCTGCATAAAGCCGGGCATTATCGGGTCCATTGTATCGTGGCGGAGCGGCTGTTTGGGGATCGTGAAAGTCGACGCTTTAACCGGCGTGGGAGGCAAATCGAGCGCATCACCCTGCTGAGCCGGTTTTTCACGTGATGTCACCGTAACGACCAGGTTTGGTATACCGGTCAGTTCGCGCAGTATTTGGGTGATCTGCGAGAGGTACCGATCGGTGACTATGCCGCGCTTGAATTCTGTTGGCACACTGACGGACGCTTCGCAATCGCTCAGAAACTCAAGAGTCGATTCGCCGAACCATACGTTAAACACCATATCGGATAGTCCGAGCATCTCTTTTAGGCAGCCTTTAGCAGTCTGCCATAGTTTGTCGTCGTATTTCATCCGCCCCAGTGTTCCTTTTTTACTAGTTTTATTATAAACATACATCTGTATTATAACACAACGGTTTTGGCAAATCAAGTAATAAAATGATAACACAACATACAAAATACCATAATATGGAATAACGCCTTGCAAGCCGTGTTTCGGTGTGGTATAATCTATAGGATTTATCCATCTAAAACGAGGTGAATTTTGTGGTAGCTTTTCGCCGACGCATTATCTGCGCCGCGGTTTTGGCTTTGTCGGCGCTTTTTTCTTCGTGCGGCGGCGGAGATACGATTGACGGCGTGACGACCGAAAAAGTATCGCTGCATACTACAGCCGACTATGGCGTATCCGGCCTATCCGCCGAGGAGGAAAAGGCGCTTTTAGATAAAGTAAGAGGTTTTTTTGGCATTTACTTTGGAGATGTGGACTTTAGCATTTCATACGATTTTTCAAAGCGCGCCGAGTATGGCGGTGACGAGTGTTTTGAATTTTACGGCAAGGCCGAAGATGAATCAAATGAGTTTATCATTGCCGCGTCGGTCGACGGCGAAAACTTTTACGGCTGCGACCCGAAGCGCGGGCTTGTTGCGCTCATATGGTGCGAAGGCTGGACAGATCCCGATTTCAGCTTTTTCGGCGAGCTTGATACATCAAACCTTTAGAATGCTTTAAATAGGTAAAATATTTATTAACTTAAACCCTCAAATATTGATTTTCGTGCGGGAAAGTATTATCATATAAATCGAATAATTATAGCAACGTTACCCGCAAGGTGGAAGCGAGGAAGGAAAATATGTCAGAAAATGCGGCAAAAATTAGGAAAATAGGAATTCTCACCTCTGGCGGCGACTCGCCCGGCATGAATGCCGCAATCCGTGCTGTGACCCGCTATGCATTGATGCGCGGCATTGAGGTTATGGGAATATACGAGGGCTACAGAGGCCTTATAAATGGCAAAAACTATATAAAGAAGTTTAATGCTCACGACGTTTCGAACATAATCGACGAGGGCGGTACGATTTTGTACTCCGCCCGCTGCCCTGAGTTTAAAGAAAGGGAAGGCATTGAAAAGGCTGCGAAGAATTGCCGCGAGCTTGGCATCGACGGGCTTATCACAATAGGCGGCGACGGCACTTTCCGCGGGGCTTATGACCTTTCGACGATGTTTGGCATCCCGTGCATCGGCATTCCCGGTACTATCGACAACGATATCACCGCGACCGACTACACGCTGGGGTTCGATACGGCAGTTAACACCACGATGCAGATGATAGACCGGCTGCGCGATACTTGCGAGTCGCATGCACGCTGCTATGTCGCCGAAGTCATGGGAAATAACGCCGGCTATATCGCGCTTTATTCGGCGATAGCAGTGGGCGCGGCTGCGGTTGCGATAAAGGAGCGCCCGTTCGACGAGGACGCGGCTATCAAAAAGATGATGCAGAGCCGGCAGGCCGGCAAGCGCAACTTCATAGTCGTCGTCAGCGAGGGCGCAAACCTCGACGCCGAAGAACTTGCAAAGAAGATACAGGCGGTCACCGCGAGCCACGACATGGAGATTGAGACCAGGTTCGCGCGTTTTGCGCATGTGGTCAGGGGCGGCTCGCCCACACTGCGCGACAGGATGACGGCCGCAAAAATGGGCGTCGCCGCGGTTGACCTGCTTCTTTCCGGCAAGACAAACATGTTCATGTGCGAACGCCATGGCGAGATTGTCGGCACCGATATTATGGTCGCAAACTTTGCCGACAAAAAGTATAAGTCCACGTTCGACCCCAAAGTCGCCCAGAAGTTCGACCCGTCGGAGGGTGAAAAGTTCAGCACAAAAGTACGCGCCGAAATAGACAGCCTTGTCGCCGAGCGTATAGCCGAAATTGACAAGCTGCTCGCGTTGGCGGAGAACATATCGAATTATACAAGCATTGAGTAACAAAAAGGCTATAGGTGCAAACATAAGAGGGAGGAGGGAACAAGGCAGGTGAATTCAGGCAAAATGCCGGAAAGAGGTAACCGCCAGCCACAAGACAGGCGCCCACCTATCCGCCGCGCTAGGCGGCGCAGCTTTGTAGGCCCGGTAATTGCGGCGGTTTTGTTGACGACGCTTGTAATTGTCGCTATCGTCGTGCTTTTCGCGCTTATTATTGGCAGGCCTGGAAAGCCGCTAGGTAATGATACCGGGACTGTTCCCCCTCCCGGCGAGGAAACTGATTATCAGACGCTGGCGCCTGAAACTACCGGTATCCCCGAAACCTCTTTTGAGACGGAGCCAAGTACCGCGCCGGAGCCGGTTACCGAACCTGCGCCTGTGGCTATTACCGGTTATAAGGTCGTCACGCTTGACAAATCGGAGCTTTTTAGTGGCGACCTCATCCTTGTAAACTCCCAGTACGCATACGATTTTCCGGAAAAAAAGAATACCATAAACGTTTTTAATAATAAAAACAAGGCTTATAAGCTTAGCAGCTCGCAGATTGAGCTTGAGCCCCGCACGCTTGAGGCGCTCAACGCCATGATGCTCGACTTTTCAAACGAGTCGGGCAAGTCCGACGTGCTTGTTAAAAACGGCTATCGCAGCTACGAGGAGCAAAAACAGCTTTTCGACGCGCGTGCCGCAAGCTACGGCGAGGAGAACGCGAAAAAATACCTTGCACAGCCTGGCCATTCCGAGCACCATACTGGGATGTGCTTTGACCTCGGCATTTATCCCGACGACGGCAGGGTATACGATCTCGACGGGCTTTCCGGCTATGCCGACTGGTTTGTCAAAAACTGCGTCAAATACGGCTTTATATTGCGGTACCCTGAAAACAAAGCCGCGATTACGGGCATAACGAGCGACAAGTGGCATTTCCGCTATGTCGGACAGGTGCATGCTGAAACGATGAATGAGCTAGGCTTGTGTCTGGAAGAGTATCTTGAAGAGCTTAGAAAATACCCATACAACGGCGACCATTTGCTTGTGACCACATCGTCTGGCAAAAAGTACGAGATTTACTATCAATACGCGTCCGACACGGGCAGCACCGAAGTCTATGTGCCCGAAAACCTGCCGTATACGATTTCGGGCGACAATGCGCTCGGTTTCGTCGTGACTGTTTCTATTTCGGGGTAATTTTATGGGGCTTACTAACAGGGATGTCCAAAAAATTGTGGAAAACTCTCTGGAAAATAGAACAATAAAGCGCGCGCTTTTGATCCCGCCGGATTTTACAAGGCTTCATTCCTGCGGCGGGGTCATTTGTGCTATGTATTATGAGCTTCTTACGCAGCGTGGCGCCGTTGTCGACGTAATGCCTGCGCTCGGCTCGCACGAGCCGATGACACGCGAGCAGGCGGAACAGTTCTTCGGCGGCGCTATTCCCTATGAAAAGCTCATAGTCCACAACTGGCGGCGCGATGTAGTGCTGCTCGGGTATGTGCCCGGCGAGTATGTCGCAAAAGTTTCGGATGGTATAATGGATGAGCCGATACCCGTTGAAGTGAACCGCCGCATTGTTAGCGGGGAATATAATCTAATCGTCTCGATAGGGCAAGTTGTCCCCCACGAGGTAGCCGGCATGGCAAACTACTCGAAAAACATTTTTGTCGGCTGCGGAGGCAGCGCGATGATCTCCGCCTCGCACATGCTTGGCGCCGCATATGGGATGGAGCGCATTATGGGCCGCGCCGATAACCCCGTGCGCGCGGTTTTCGATTATGCAGAAGAGCATTTTTTGTCGCACCTTCCGATTTTATATGCGCTGACCGTCACGACGCGTAAACCGGAAGGCGAGTTTGACGGCGTGTCGCTTGAAGGCCTTTTCATCGGACGGGAGCGCGAAAATTTCATTCGCGCAGCAGAGCTTTCGGAAAAGCTCAACTTTATCCGCACCGGGCGCCCGCCGAAGAAAATTGTCTGCCGGCTCGACGAGCACGAGTTCCACAGCACCTGGCTCGGTAATAAAGCGGTCTATCGCACAAGGCTCGCCATTGCCGACGGCGGAGAGCTTATAATCCTTGCGCCGGGCGTGCGACAGTTCGGCGAGGATGAGATTTGCGACCGGCTCATCCGCAAGTATGGGTATACCGGGCGAGATAGGATTTTGAAGCTTGCAAAGATGGAGCAGGATTTGCGTGAGAACCTTTCCGCAGCCGCACACCTTATACATGGCTCAAGCGACGGAAGGTTTGAGATTTTCTACGCTGCGCCACTGCTTTCACGCGAGGAAGTGGAGGGCGTCGGCTACAAATGGCTTGACTATAATGAAATTGTTGAAAAATATAATCCTAGCCAGCTTAAAGAAGGTTGGAACAATATAGGCGGCGAAGAAATATACTACATTGACAACCCCGCGCTTGGGCTTTGGAACGTATAATTTTAGCCGGGAGGTGAGCGGATGAAGCGCAAATACGGAGGGCTTGTAATAGGCCTGATTTTTATAGCCGTTGGCATAGGGTATGTAGGAAATGTTTTAGGCTGGTGGAGCGGCTTTACGATCTTTTTCCCAGGCTGGTGGGCGCTTTTTATTATAGTGCCTTTTGTTATCGCCATTGCCGAGTCGGGCTTTAATACCGGAAACCTTATAGGGCTTTTAATCGGCGTATTTTTGCTCGTCTCTCAGCAGCCGCACTTTAGGTTTATGTGGCAGCTTATTTTCCCCGCGGTCCTTATCGCTATTGGGCTTTCTATAATTTTAAAAAGTAAGGCTTTCAAATTCCGCAGGGTTGTCAAAGCCGAGGACGGCGGGGCCTTTTATATACCGGTTTACAGGTGCTGGTTTAATCCCCGTCAAATAAAATTTGGTCGTTTCGAGCTGCACGGAGCAGAGATTACCACAGTTTTTGCCGAGCTTGTGCTCGACCTATCGGACGCAATTATCACAAAAGACATTGTAATCGATGTCACAACCGTCTTCAGCCGCGCAAAGATTATACTCCCTCCCAATGTGAAAATGGCGCCATCTGCCAATAATGTTTTTGGAAGGCTGATTGACAAAACTACGTCTGACACATATTCGTTTCACACCGTTTATGTCAACGCCAACTGCCTGTTTGCCGACGCCGAGGTGACGACGACCGGTAGCTGACTGCAAGTTTTCTGGATTCCCTTTGTCTGCTTTGACGGAAACTAATGCCGGAATAATCAAAACGCCACCTGCCGATAATAATTTCGGGGGTGGCGTTTAAAATTAACATTTTTGAGATTTTCGTATTTGATTTTGAAGAAGTAATCACCGTAGTTATAACCACAATCGTTTCGATTGTCGTGATGTATCTGCTTACAAAGCTCATGGGCGAAAAGCAGATACATCAGCTTAATATGTTCGATTACATGGTGGGCATCACGGTAGGCTCGATTGCCGCCGAGCTTGCAACTGACCTTGAAAACCCGATCCAGCCACTCACTGCGATGATTTTATATGGGTTTTCGGCTTATTTAGTCAGCATGCTGACAATAAAGTCCGTTAAGCTGCGCAAAATCATCAACGGACGCTCGATGGTGCTTATGGACAAGGGCAAAATCTATAGGAAAAACCTTTCAGCCATGCACCTTGAGCTGAACGAGTTTATCGCGATGTGCCGAGAGCAGGGATATTTTGACCTGTCACAAATCGAAACCGCTATACTTGAGCATACCGGCGCGCTTAGCATCCTGCCAAAATCGAAATACCGCCCATATACGCCCGCAGACGCGGGACTATCGCCTCCTGCCGAGCGCCCAAAAATTAATGTCATTTTGGACGGCAAGATTATGCAAGACAAGCTGGTGCTTGCCGGCATCACCGAAGAATGGCTAATAGAGCAGCTTAAAGCTTACGGGGACATAAAGCCTAAGGATGTTGCGCTCGCCTGCATCGACGAATACAAAAAGCTTGAGGTTTTTCCGATGGTTAGGGAGCTTTACAGCGTCGATTGGTTTGAATAATTTGTTGCGGCAAGGTTACAATATTTGCATAAATTATTAAATGTTTTCGCGTTTTGTTGACAAAGCAGAGTTAAGGTGTTACCATAAATAAAGCGCATGTATCACGCAAAGATATATGCGCTTGATTATTTCCGGTAAATTCAAGGCTAGCAAGGCTTGGACAAAAGCGGAAAGGAGAATTTTATGCTTACGATTAACGCGGAAATCAGAGAGCAAAAGGTTAGAAGTAGACGGCTAAGACGCGAGAATTATGTCCCGGCTGTGCTTTATGGAAAACACCTTGCCGAGTCGATCCCGCTGAAGCTGCCTTTGAAGGAAACGGAGCAATTTATAAAGTCCAACAACGTGGGCGCAAAAGTCAATATAAAGATTGGCGGTAAAACCAACCTCGCCCTGCTCAAAGAGCTCACGCGCGAGCCACTGAGCGGGCAACCCATGCACCTTAGCTTTATGGCAATAAGCGAGACCGAAAAGGTCAAAGCCATAGCGCACATCAATGTAGTTGGCAAAGACGCGCTTTTACGCAAAGGCGTGCTTATCCATCTGCTCGACGAGATAAACTACAGGGCGCTGCCAGCCCATCTTTTTGAGTTTGTGACCGTCAATGTAGAAAATATGGAAGTCGGCGACAATATAAAGGTTTCGGACCTTGAGATAGCAAAAAACCCGAACATAGAAATTTTGACCCCGCTTGACACCGTTATTCTAACGCTCAACCCGGTCAGGGAGCATAAGGCAGAAGAGGCGGCTGAGGCGGCAAGCGAGTCTGAAGGCGCCGAAAAGCCAGAAGAATCCGAAAAAGAAGAAAAATCAGAAAAAGAAAACGAATAACAAAAAAAGCGGCATATGCCGCTTTTTCTTTTATATTTAAGAATATATAACCTGCGCTACGGCGGCGACGAAGATCGCCGGGACAAAATTCATTACTTTTAATTTTGTAATTCCCAGCATGTTCAGCGCAATTCCGATAATTATAACCGAGCCGGCGCAGGTCATCTCTGCAATCACCGCTTCCGACAAAAGCGGTGCTATCCAGTGCGAGAGTAGCACTATTGAGCCTTGATAGGTTATAATAAACACCGACGAGAGCGCCACGCCGATGCCAAGCTGCGATGCGAAGATAATCGATGATGTAAAATCTAGTGCTGATTTTATAAATATCGTCGTATGGTCGCCTGTAAGCCCGCTTTGCAGCGAACCTACGATTGACATCGCGCCGACGCAGAACATAAGGCTTGCGGTGACAAAACCCTGCGCAATTTTGCCGCCACGCGAGCCGCCCGGATCGCCGGTTGCAGATACGGCAGAAAGCTTTCCGCCAAGCCGGGCCTCCACCCGCTCGCCAAGCTTTATAAGCAGCCCGTCAAGGTCTAAAGCCTCGCCTATTATCGTGCCGATTACTATTGAAATAATCAGCACCAGCGTGTTAGAGCCTTTCAGCGCGCCGGAGATGCCGATGTACAGGATGCAAAGGCCCAGCGCTTTCATAACGTTTTCGCCTATGCGTGTTGGCAGCGCGCGCCCGACGAGCAGCCCGATAAACGAACCTATTATTACCGCAACCGCGTTTACGATAGTGCCGAGCATTAGGCCTCGCTTTCCGCGCCGCGGCGCATTTCAATTGCCCGCTGCAGCATCATGTCCTTGACTTTCATAAGCCTTGTAGTGTTTCCACGCTCGTTTTCCGCAAGTTTCATCGATATGCGCTTAATTGCTTCCTCAAGCGCAGGTATCATTGTGTATTCAAGCGCGTTGACCCTGCGGCGAGTTTTCTCGATTTCATCCGCGAGAAGTTGCACCGTCTTTTCGGTTTCGGCAAGCTTAAGTAGCTCGGGCAAAAGCTCCGAGAGGCTCAAAACCGCCTCGTCAAGCTCGCCGGACGTGAACGCAAAGCCATAGTTCTGCCCGTCGCTTGAGCCGCCGTCCGGAATGTCGATATCGAACACCGGCACCTTGACGTTCATAATGCTCCGCGTGCCGACAACGAGCGCCGCTTCTTTTTTCGGTAGCATTAGCGCCTCTTCGAGCATACGGGGTGACGATACCGCCGCGGCGGCGGTAAAGCTCCTATGAACATTGGCGAGCTTTGCTTCCACTGCTTCCCGCAATTCTTTATTCTTTTTTACAAGCTCAATAAATTGGCGCATCAGCTCGTCGCGCTTATCCTTGAGCAGTTTATGGCCGCGCCGCGCGGTAGCAAGGCGGTTTTTGAGCTTTTTAAGCTCCATCCGCGTGGGGTTTACGTTTATTTCAGCCATATTGGAAACATGCTTTCTTTTGAAGTTTTATCGTGTTGCGGCTTACAGGAAAGCTGCCTGAAGCTTATTCCTTATTTTCTTTATAGTACTTGTCAAGAAGCTCGGTCTTAATCCTCTTGAGCTCGGAACGCGGGAACATCGAGAGGAGTTTCCAGCCGAGGTCAAGCGTTTCCTCAATCGTCCGGTTTGTAGTATAACCCTGGTTGATATATTCAGCCTCAAACGCGTCGGCGAACTGCGCGTAAAGCCTGTCCATCGGGGTAAGCGCCGCCTCGCCGAGCACGACCATAAGCTCTTTTGCCTCGCGCCCGCGCGCGTAGTTTGAAAAGAGCTGGTTCATCGTGTTCGAATGGTCCTCGCGGGTCTTGCCCGCTCCGATACCTTTGTCCTTAAGGCGCGAGAGCGATGGCAAAACGTCTATCGGCGGGTTTATGCCCTTGCGGTAAAGATCTCGGGAAAGGATTATCTGCCCTTCGGTTATATAGCCCGTAAGGTCGGGTATCGGGTGGGTCTTGTCGTCCTCGGGCATTGTAAGGATTGGAATGAGCGTAATGCTGCCCGAGCTTGTGACTTTGCGTCCCGCGCGCTCGTAAATTGTAGCAAGGTCAGTATAAAGGTAGCCGGGATACCCGCGGCGGCCTGGCACCTCTTTGCGAGCGGCCGAAACTTCGCGCAGCGCTTCAGCATAGTTTGTTATGTCTGTAATAATAACAAGCACATGCATATCGTGCTCGAACGCAAGGTACTCTGCAGCCGTCAACGCCATACGCGGGGTGAGTATTCGCTCGATCGCGGCGTCTGATGCGAGGTTTATAAACACCACGCTGCGGTCGATTGCGCCGGTGCGCTTAAAGTCGCTTATAAAGAAGTCAGCTTCTTCAAATGTAATTCCAACCGCGGCGAAAACGACCGCAAAGCGCGAGTCTGAGCCGAGAACCTTTGCCTGGCGCGCGATTTGCGCGGCGAGCTGGGCGTGCGGTAAACCTGAGCCTGAGAAAATCGGCAGCTTCTGCCCACGGACCAGCGTGTTGAGGCCGTCTATCGCCGAAATGCCGGTCTGTATAAACTCGGACGGGTACTCGCGTGCGGCGGGGTTTATCGGCGAGCCGTTTATATCGAGCATTTTGTCTGGTATAATGCGCGGGCCGCCGTCTATGGGCTCACCCATGCCGCTGAAGACCCGGCCGAGCATTGACAGGCTTACCCCAAGCTGCACGCCATGGCCCGTAAAGCGCACTTTGGACTCGGCAAGGTTAATACCGGCGCTGTGCTCGAATAGCTGGACGAGAACTGAGCTGCCGTTTACCTCAAGCACCCGGCAGCGGCGGATCTCGCCTCCCGGAAGCTCGATTTCGCCAAGCTCGTCGTATTTTACGCCTTCGACCTGCCGCACGAGCATCAGCGGCCCGGCTACTTCTTCAATTGTGCGGTATTCTCTTATGACCTGCATTATGTCGCCGAGCCCTCCTTGTTTTCGGTTACAATCTCATCTATTTGTTTGTCAAGTTCAGCTTCTATTTCGGCGTAAACTTCGATGAAATTATCTTCCGGCACGGTTTTAGCGCGGCCTATGCGCTCGCGGACCGACATATCCGCAAGTTTTTCGATTGGCGCGCCGACCGTGAGCGCTTTTTTGCATTTATTGTAGAAAGCCAAAACCAGCTTCATGAGCGCATACTGCTTTCTCGGCGAGGTGTACGCGTCCGCGAGGTCAAGCGCGTCCTGCTGCAAAAAGTCTTCGCGCACCGAGCGCGCGGCTTCAAGGACGAGCCTGTCCTCCGGCGAGAGCGCGTCGACGCCGACGAGCCTGACTATCTCTTGCAACTCTGCTTCGTGCGAAAGCAGCTTCATAATTTCCCCGACGCACTCGCTCCAGTCGGGGGCTATATGCTCTGCATACCAAGACGTGAGCTTGTCTCTGTAAAGCGAGTAGGAGTTTAGCCAGTTTATCGCGGGGAAGTGCCGGCGATAGGCAAGCGAGGAGTCAAGGCCCCAGAAAACTTTTACAATACGCAGCGTAGCCTGCGTGACCGGTTCCGATAAGTCGCCGCCGGGCGGCGATACCGCACCTATTGCCGAAAGCGTGCCGATCCGCCCGTCGGATCCAAGGCATGTCACCACGCCCGCGCGCTCGTAAAATTGCGCAAGCCGCGAGGTAAGGTATGCCGGGTAGCCTTCCTCGCCGGGCATCTCCTCAAGACGCCCTGACATCTCGCGCAGCGCCTCAGCCCAGCGCGAGGTCGAGTCGGCGATAATCGCGACCGAATAGCCCATGTCTCGGAAATACTCCGCTATAGTGATGCCGGTGTAAATCGAGGCTTCGCGCGCCGCAACCGGCATGTCCGATGTGTTTGCTATCAGCACCGTGCGCTTCATTAACGGCTCTCCGGTCTTAGGGTCGGAAAGGCGCGGAAATTCTTTAAGCACGTCGGTCATCTCATTGCCGCGCTCGCCGCAGCCTATATAGACGACGATGTCGACGTCCGACCATTTCGCAAGCTGATGCTGCGTGACAGTCTTTCCGCTTCCGAACGGGCCGGGGATACATGCGGTACCGCCCTTAGCGATTGGAAACAGCGCGTCTATCGTGCGCTGGCCGGTTATCATCGGATCGCTTGGCGGGTGTTTTTTCACATATGGGCGCGCGCGTCGCACCGGCCATTTTTGCATAAGCGTAAGGCTTTGCTCGCCCTGAGGGGTCTCGATCACGCATACCGTGTCGGTGACTTTATATTCACCGCTTTCAATCTTTTTGACTATGCCGGTGGTATTCGGCGGCACCATAATTTTATGCAGCACTATATCGGTCTCGCGCACCGTGCCCAATATGTCGCCAGGCCCTACTTTGTCGCCCGGTTTCGCAATAGCCTCAAAGTGCCAGACCGCATCCCTGTCAAGCGCCGGCTCGTCCAGCCCGCGCGTGATGTTTGGTCCCGCCTTCTCGCGCAGCTTGACAAGCGGGCGCTGGATACCGTCGTATATATTTGAAATAAGCCCCGGACCAAGCTCGACGGAAAGCGGCGCGCCGGTCGAAACAACGATGTCGCCGCGTCCAAGACCCGCGGTTTCCTCATAAACCTGGATCGAGGCCTTGTCGCCATGCATCTCTATAATTTCGCCTATCAGCTTCTGCTCGCCGACGCGCACGACATCGAACATATTCGCGTCGCGCATGCCTTCCGCGACGACCAGCGGTCCAGATACCCTGATTATTCTGCCAGTGGCCATGCTTTAGCTACTCTCCTTAAACAGTATATCCACGCCAACCGCGCGCTCGACGGATTTTTTAAGGTTGGCAAAACCAAGCCCTTCACTGCCAGACTTGCCGGGGATTAGGGTTACCGCCGGAAGCGGCGTGCTGCGGTATCGGTCAATCTCGTCGGGGATTAGCTTTGCCACCTCTTCAGTTATAAAGACAGCGGCATACCCCTCGCGCGCGGCGGCTCGCAGCGCGGATGCGGCAGACGGGGCGTCGTCTGCGACAAATACCGTAAAACCCACCGCCATAAACCCGAGCACGCTGTCTTTGTCGCCTATAACACCGATTTTATACATAACTAGCTCGCAGCCTTTCCTTTATGGTACCGGACAGCTGCCCTGCCAGCTTGCCGGCAGCGAGTATCCGCAAGTTGCGGGTTTCATACTCGCGCGCGATTATATAAGCGCCGAGCGGCTCGGGCCCATAAAGCACGCCTTGGGCCGAGCGCACAAGCTGCATAAAGTAGTCGTCGCACTGCTTTTCAATAAAAGAAAGCGGCGGGTAGCCCTGCGCCGAGCCGAGCATCTCAGACAAGCTTTCATACTGTGTATTCTTTAGCTGAGCAACAAGCAGCTGCTCGCGCTCGAAAGCATTGCCTGCCTCCACGTCGAATGCCGGTGCAAAAAACTCTTCGCTAAGCCTTGCCGCGCGCAGCGACATGCGCCTGTATAAGTCAAAGCTTATGCTTACCCCGCGCATGCGTAGCAGGCGTATCGCCAAAAGCAAGTTAGCAAGGTCGATTTTTGTTTCCACAAGGCTGACGAAAAACTCGCAGCCGAAGGATTTCGATGTCTCTGCCATATCGGCAAAACACGCTTTGTCAAGCGTGACGTCTATAAACTGCGGGTCGCCAGTCTTTGAGTAAAGTTCCGCAGCCTCGGCCAGCGCGGCAGCCATATTGGGCGGCAGCAGTTTTTCGGCGAGACTAAAATCCCGCTGCGAAGTAATCGCGACCGCATCGCCGGCGCTTATCGAGCCGAAGGGGAAAAGCAGCCTTTCGGGCTCCGTCCCTCTTAGCGAGGACTTAAGCACGGCTTTTATGTTATGGCAGTCGTAGGGGTACCGTAAAAAATTAAAAAGCTCGGGCTGCGGCGCCATGCCCGCCACCGCCGAAAAAGCGCCTGACAGCATTCCCGTGAGCACATTTTCAAGCTCGGCTAAGACCGCGACCTCCGATACATGCGGCATAGCCTCGGTCGGCTTTGCCTCAAGCCTTATCCCATGTTCCTCCAGTGCCCGAAAAAACTCGGCGGCGGTTTTTGTTTCAGCAAGCCTTGCGCAGCGCTCGGCGCCTACAATAGAGTTTTCCAGCGTGCGAACTCTCGCGCAAGAGTATATATAGTCTTCCGCTTTATAATTCTTCTTCATTTTGATCGGCCTGCTCAAAAAGCATGCGGTATATTTCGCCCTCGCTCGTGGCGCGGCAGCTTTCAATCAGCGAAGAAATCGAGCAGTTGTACTCGATATTCCCGCAGCGGAGGATAAACCCGCCCTCAAAGTTATAAGGCGCCTTTTGAATGCTAATTGTTTTTCCAAGTTTTTTAAGCTCTGTCACGGCTTTCTTTACCGCTTTTTCGGCGGCGGATGGATTGCCGTTAACATCGCGCGAGCAAAAAAGCGCTACATAATCGTCTAGCGCAGCCGGCGCGTCATCATCGCCGTATTGGGCTGATATTTTCTCGGATTCTATCGCGGTGTTCGCGGTTTTTACCAGCAGCCGGGCGATGAAGTCCACGTACTCGTCGGAGCCGGACTCGGCGAGAGCTACCAGCCGCTTTTTTGCCTCCCCATAGATTTCGTCGAGCAGAGAGGCTTTTGCGGCGAGCACAATATCACGGGCAAGCGAGCTTGCCGACGCGGCAGCGCGTTCAAGCAGAACCTGCTCTTCTTTTTCTGCGCGCGCGGCATACTCGCTTTTTATATTTTTGATTTTGGCTTCTGCGGACTTTTTTATTTCGGCGGCTTCAGCCTCTGCTGACGAAAGCAGGCTACGCGCAAAATCCTCTGCGTCGGACAGAATGCGTCCGGTAAGTTTCTCAAGTCCAGTCATTGGCTTACACTTTGAAGAAAATGATAAGAAGCAGCGAAATAAGCAGCGCGAGTATCGCGTAGGTTTCGACAAGAGCCGCGTTTGTTATCGCTTTACCGACCTCGGAACGCTGCTTTGAGAGCATCTGCACGCCTGCGACGCCCACTTTTGCCTGATGGATTGCCGAAATAAGCCCGACGATAGCGATAGGCAGCGACGCGATGAGCAGGTACATGCCTTGAGCAACCGTCAGCTCGACAGGGCTGCCGATAAGCCCGATTTTGACCATAATCAAAAATGCGGTGATAAGCCCATATATGCCCTGCGTGCCGGGAAGCGCGACGAGCAGCAGCACTTTACCGAAAATCCCGGGATCCTCGGAAAGCAACCCATCGGCCGCCTGCGCGACCATGCCGACGCCTTTAGCAGAGCCTATGCCGCCGAGCGTAGCCGCGAGGAAAGCGCCTAGCACTGCAAGGTTTTGGCCGGTGAGCAGCGTACTGAGCAGATAGACAAACGACATCGAGTATACTCCGTTTTCCATTATTCCTTCCCTTTCAGCGTATATTTTTACTTTGTTATTTCAGTGTACTCAAGTTGGGGTGCAAAAGGCTTAAACGCTCTTCCTCCATCTTCGTAGAATTTGCCGAAAAACTCAATATACTGAAGACGGCTAGTATGAACGAACGAGCCGAGCAGGTTTATCGCAAGGTTTACAAGGTTTGCGCCTATGACAATTACTACCATCATAATGTAGCCGAATGGCGTCGGCCCGGCGAGCGTCGACATTATATTTATAACGCTTGCTATGACCGCCGAGGCCATGCCGAGCGCCATGATTCTCGAGTAAGATAGAAGGTCGGCTACGAAACTGACGATATTGTAAAGGCTCAGCACGCCTTTGCCTAGCCTTATTATCGGGTTTTTCGCGTCGCGGCCTTGCGAGAGCACAAGCATTAGGGCGCCTATGCCAGCCACAATAAGCCCGGCGGTTTGGTTTACAAAGTAAACCCCGATGCCGCCGTAAACCAAAAACCAGCTGCCGACGTCAAATACCGCGGCAAACGGCTGCCCGGTCTTGCATAAAACGTAAAACTTTATGCCCATGCCGAAAAGCAGGTGCAAAAGGCCTACGGCGAGCGAAACTACAAGGAATTTCACCGGGTCGGCCATCGGGTCAAACCAAAGCGCGGGAGAGTTTATGGTTTTCCCCAGCATGTTTTGCGCGAACACGACAGGGAAATCGCCGAGATACCCTCCGAACAAAACCCCGGCAATCATGCACGATACGCCGCATATTGCAAAAAGCTTCACAAGCCTTTTTACGCCGTCTCTCAGGTATAAAAACCGCAGCGCAAGCAGCCCGCCGACGGTGAGGAGCAACCCGTACACGAAATCTGCAAGCATCAGCCCGAATATCACGAAATAGAAGGCGCTCATAAGGTATGTCGGGTCAAATGTTCCATAAGCGGGCAGAGAGTACATTCCTATAACCGTCTCAAACGGCGAGAAGAAGTTTTTGTTTATAAGTAGCGTCGGCGGCTCGTCCTCCGGCCCGGGGTCCTCAAAATAGTATGCGCAGTCGAGCTTCTCAAGTTCCGCGCTCACCTTGCCGGCTGCCTTTTCTGGCACCCAGCCGGTAAGTATCGCGACCTCTCTCGTTTTTGCGAAGCTGCGCTCGGCATCGGCGCGTGCGGCTTTAGAGCGCAATATATCCGCCGCCCAACGCAGCTCGGGGATAAGCTCGGAAAGCTCCGTAAGCCTTTTTTTCGCGGCTTCAAGTTCTCCTTTTAGCGACTGCCGCTTTTTCTCAAGCAAAGCTGTCGCCTCCGCCGCAGTGCCGGTATAAGCCGACAGCTCCAGCTTTACGAAGCCAAACTGCGATAAAAGCGAAAGCATGTCCGCCTCGTCGCCTTTATGCACTATAAAGACAACATACTGCGCAGCCTTGTCCGCGGCAATAAGCTCATAATGAAAGCCGCAAATTTTCTCCGCCGCCGCAGCCGCAATTTCGTCGATATTTACTTTTGCTGGGAATGTGCCGAATAAAGCGCGCGTTTCTTTTGTCTCGCTCTCGTTTAGCGGCAGGTCGCAGGCTTTCCACGGCGCAAGCGTTATAATTTCAGACTCAGCCTTTGCCAGCTCGTTTTTCAGCGCCTCAATCCGCGCAAAAAGCTCGTCCGCCTTGCCCGCAGCCGCGATTGCCTGCACGAGCCGCTCGCCCGGTTCGACAAGCTCCCGGTGCGTTATCTTTTGGGGTGGCGAAAAGAGCTTTTCCTTGCCAGCCCTGTATGGTAAAAGCTTTTTTATTATGTCTTCGAGCCTTGCCGTGCCGGCTTTCGCCTCTTCGGCATCGGTCGGTTGGGGCGCGCCGGCAGCCTGATCGGCGAACCACTGTGGCGGCTCGGTTTCGATTATCTCTACGCACGAGAGCTGCTCTAGCAGCTCCGTCAGCGCCTTGCTTTGCCCTTTTGGCACCGCGGCGGTGAGTTTTTTCATCTTGCTGACTGCCATATTCCGCCGCCTCCTTTACATTTTGCTATCACAGATTTCTCAGCCCGCTATCAACGCAAGTATTTTCTGCACGCAGGCAGGCGCGTTCTTTCTTGCCTTTTCTGCAATTTCCGCTGCGCGCTGCTCGGCGGCTTTTTTAGCCGCATCCGTAATCTCCGCCGCCTTTAACTCGGCGGCAGCAAGCCGCGCTCTATATTCCTTTTCGGCGTCGCGCTCGGCTTGTGCTATCTCTTTTTCGGCATTGGCGGTGGCGTCGGCCACAATCTTGCGCATTTTTTCCGCCGCTTCTGCTTTAATGCGAGCAGCAGTCTCTTCAACTTCTTTTATTTTTACGAATGCTTCCTTTGCCATTGGGATTGGCTCCAAAAAATACAATTGTTATAATAATAGCATACAATATTAAAATTTTCAAGCAGAATATAAATATTTTGTATAGTCCTTGATTCAAAATGTATATCGCGGATTTTTTGGTTATTTCAACTCCATTTTGAGTTTCGGGCGGGCCGGCGATTTTTTAGCTTTTTACTTTTCTTTGGCTCGCTAAGCCCGTTGAGGCTATATGCCGTTGAGAGGAGAAATTTTTTGTACCGCGAGCGCCGGCAGGTCTTGCCTGCCTCCGGCGTGAAGGTGTTTTTGTGCATATAAATCGAGCCGCCGGAAATTGTAAAGTCGGCTGACCCGTTTTCTTTTATCAGCCTGCGGTGGGCGGCGGTGACGGCGGAAAGCGGGAGCATTACCCCGGCCTCGGGATCCCAGTTGAAGCAGAACCTATTTATGTAAACCAGCGAATTGCCTGCCGTCCTCAGCACGTCGAGCGCAAAGCTTATAATGCTTTCGTTGCACTGGTAGATTTGGTGCGTCACCGCTACGCATTCCCCGGCTTTGCCGGATTTTGCGGCGGCACCCACAAGCCCTTCCACAGCCCTGTTGAGTTTTTCAAGGCTTGCCGCACGTTTTTTGGCTTTTGCTTTCTCCTTTTTGTCGGCGGTTTTTTCGCTGTCCGCAGGCTCTTCATCCGGCGAGAAAACCGGGTATTCTGCATAAAGCGCGGCGCCGCTTTCTCCTTCCGGCTTTTGCCGCAGTTTTTTTATCGTTACTTTCACGGACATCCCCCGGCTTAAATTTAACTTGCGCTTTTTATAAATATATGTTATAATAACTCGTTGTATTATCTAATTTGTTATCATTGATGAGGTGACGACGCGTATGCCTATTAAGATTCCATCAGCCCTGCCTGCCCGAGAAATACTTGAGAACGAAAATATTTTCGTCATGGACGAGTATCGGGCATTGCATCAGGACATAAGGCCGATGCGCATCGCTATCCTCAATCTAATGCCCACAAAGATTACGACCGAGACGCAGCTGATTCGCCTGCTTTCAAACACGATGCTCCAGGTTGAGCTGACCCTTCTTTACACAGCGTCGCACAAGCCGAAGCATACCCCAACCGAACACCTTGACACTTTTTACAAGAAGTTCGACGACGTTAAAAACGAGAAGTTTGACGGGCTTATTATTACGGGGGCTCCGGTCGAAAACCTTAAATTTGAGGAAGTCGATTATTGGGAGGAGCTCTGCCGGGTGATGGAATGGTCACGCACCCATGTGTTTTCGACCATGCACATCTGCTGGGCGGCGCAGGCGGGCCTTTACTATCACTATGGGATACCGAAATATCCGCTGCCCGCAAAGCAGTTTGGAGTTTTCCTTCATAGAGTGACGGCGCCGCGTCACCCCATCGTGCGAGGATTTGACGACGTATTCTGGGCGCCCCATTCGCGCCATACCGAGGTACGGGCCGAAGATATCCGCGCCGTGCCCGAGCTTGAGATTTTAGCCGAATCGGACGAAGCGGGCGTTTATATAATCGCGGCAAAAAACTGCCGCAGCATTTTTATCACCGGGCACGCCGAGTACGACAACGACACGCTTGCGTACGAGTATTTCCGCGATAAAAATAAGGGGCTGCCCATTCAAATACCTTGCAACTACTTCCCGGACGACGACCCGTCAAAGCCGCCGCGCAACATCTGGCGCGGGCACGCAAACCTTCTGTTTTCAAACTGGCTGAACTATTACGTATATCAGAACACGCCGTACAATATCGACGAGATAAGCTGACGCGACGGCGTTGCCGCCTTTGATTTTGTGGAGGAGAGTAGATGTCACAAAAGTCGCGAATACGCAACTTTTGCATTATAGCGCATATAGACCACGGCAAATCCACGCTTGCTGACCGCATTCTCGAGCAGACGCGCGCCGTCTCTTCCCGAGAAATGGAGGACCAGCTGCTCGACAATATGGACATAGAGCGCGAGCGGGGCATAACGATAAAGGCGCGCGCCGTAAACCTAGCCTATGACGCCGAAGACGGCGAGACTTATACATTCAACCTTATCGATACCCCCGGCCATGTGGACTTCAATTACGAGGTCTCGCGCTCGATGAAAGCCTGCGAGGGCGCGCTTCTTGTAGTTGATGCCACGCAGGGAATTCAGGCGCAGACGGTCGCTAACGCATACCTCGCCATCGAGGCGGGGCTTGAAATTGTGCCTGTTATAAATAAAATCGACCTGCCGTCGGCTGACATAGAGGGGACGCGCCAGGAAATCGAGGACGTGCTCGGCATCCCCGCAAAAGGCTGCCCGGCGGTCTCGGCTAAATCGGGGCTTAATATTGATGAGGTGCTGCGTGCCGTTGTCAGGGACATACCCCCGCCCGAAGGCGACGACGACTCGCCGTTGCGCTGCCTCATTTTCGACTCATATTATGACCCCTATCTCGGCGTTGTGGTCTATATCCGCGTGAAGGAAGGCTCCGTGCGAGCCGGCGACAAGATAAAGCTGATGTCGACCGGCGCGGTTTACGAAGTCGTCGAGGTCGGCACCATGTCGCCGTTCGGGCTTGTAAAGCGTGAAGTATTGGCTGCCGGCGAAGTTGGCTACCTTACCGCGAGCATCAAAAATGTATCCGAAACGCGAGTCGGCGACACGATAACGAACGCCGAGCGTCCCGCAAGCGAGCCTTTGCCCGGGTTCCGCCGCGCGGTCCCAATGGTTTTCGCGGGCATTTACCCTGCAGACGGCGCAAAATACCCGGATTTGCGCGAGGCGCTTGAGAAATTGCAGCTCAACGACGCCGCGTTCACGTTTGAGCCTGAAACGTCGGCGGCGCTTGGATATGGCTTTAGATGCGGGTTTTTGGGCTTGCTCCATATGGAGATCGTTGAAGAACGGCTTGAGCGCGAGTTTGGGCTTGATCTTATCACCACCGCGCCGAGCGTTATATACCAGATAACAAAGAAAAGTGGCGAAGTAGTCTATATAGACAACCCCACCAAATACCCGCCGCCCGAGGAGATTGAGGTCGCAGCGGAACCAATCGTAAAAGCGGTCATAATAACCCCCGCCGAGTACGTCGGGGGCATCATGGAGCTATGCCAGAACCGGCGCGGTACCTTTATCGATATGAAGTACCTCGACACAAACCGCGCCGAGCTGCACTATGAGCTTCCGCTCAACGAAATTGTCTACGACTTTTTCGACGCGCTCAAAAGCCGCAGCAAAGGCTACGCCTCGCTCGACTACGATCTCAAAGGCTACGCGCCGAGCAAGCTTGTAAAGCTCGATTTCCTTTTAAACGGCGAGCCTGTCGACGCTTTGTCGTTTATCGTGCATGAGGAAAAGGCTTATCCGCGCGCGCGCAAAATCGCGGAGAAGCTCAAAGAGAATATACCGCGGCATCTGTTTGAAATACCGATTCAAGCTGCGATAGGCGGAAAGATTATCGCGAGGGAGACCGTCAAAGCGCTGCGCAAGGACGTTCTTGCTAAGTGCTACGGCGGCGACATCACGCGTAAAAAGAAGCTGCTCGAAAAGCAAAAAGAGGGCAAAAAGAGGATGCGCAAGCTTGGCACCGTCGAGGTCACGCCCGAAACGTTTATGGCAGTGCTCAAGTTCGACGAAGAATAAAGCGCACAGAAATACCGAAAGTCCTGTGGAAAACGCCCCGGCATTCCCGCAAAGGGATAATTGCCGGGGCTTTTTTATGAATATGCCACATCAAGGCAATACGGCGCAGCCAGTATCACGGGTATGCGTATGTGCCGTCGGGTCGGCGGGTCTGCGTCCAGCGCGTGATGCCGTCGTCGCAGGGGAAGCGAGCCGCGAGCTCCTCGTTTATGTCAATTCCAAGCCCGGGGCGGTTGTTTGCGTAGACGAATCCGTTTTTGTATTCCGGGCAGCCGGGGAAAACCTCGCGCAGCGTGTCGTTTATCCCCGCCCATTCCTGTATGCCGAAATTGTGCGCTACAAGGTCGAGATGGATGTTCGCCGCATGGCCCACCGGCGACGCGTCGCCCGGCCCGTGAAACGCCGTGCGGATGCCGAACGCCTCGCAAAGTATCGATAGCTTGCGCGCCGGAGTAATGCCTCCGATTGCGCTTACGTGCACGCGGATGAAGTCAATAAGCCGCTCGGCTATAAGGTAATCATATTCTTTTGGGTTTACAAACAACTCACCGAGCGCAATTGGCGTCGTGCACTGCCGGCGTATCATGCGCAGCCACTCGCACTGTTCGGGCGGCAGGCAGTCTTCGTAGAAGAACAGCCGGTATTTTTCAAGCTCTTTCGCGAGCGCGACCGACTGTATAGCCGGCAGCCGCTCGTGCGTGTCGTGCAGCAGCTCTACCTCGCCGCCGACGTGCGAGCGTATGTAATCGAAAAGCCTAACGGTGTCCCTGAAATATTTGTCGGGGGAATAGTATACGCCGTCGGGAGCTTCGTCGGGCTTATTAATTGAGCCGACGCGACCGCCGTAGCCGCCAATTTGGATGCGTACGTGCGTTACCCCCTCATCCATCCATCGGCGCACGTTTTCGGCAACTTCATCGGGCGACCTTCCGTCGGCATGCCTATAGACTCTCACAGCCGGCCTCGATTTGCCGCCGAGGAGCTGGTAGACCGGCATGCCCGCCATTTTGCCCTTTATATCCCATAGAGCCATGTCTACGCCCGAGATAGCGTTGTTTATTATGGGGCCATACCGCCAGTAGGAGTTACCGTTCATCAGGTGCCAAAGCTCTTCAATTTGCGAGACATCGCGCCCGGCGAGCAGTGGGGCGAGGTACTCCTCGACGATGCATTTTACGGCGAGGGTGCGGTAGGCGAATGTAGCGCAGCCGAGCCCGTATAGCCCGGGTTCTGATGTTTCAACTTTTACTACCACAAGATTGCAGCCTGCGGGCGCCGTGCATATGGCGCGAATATTCCTGATTGTCACCGCCGCCATGTTTTTACCCTCCATGCGCTATTTTATCTCAATTTTTATGTCGCTACCGTTGCGGATTACAACTATCGAGCGTCCGCTAGCAAATCTAGCGCCCTGGCACTCGGTGGTATTGTAGATTTCCGCAATGGTGCTTGTACCTTTGCCTCGCGTGGTGACGGCGCAGGCGATATCCGATGGCTCATCGTAATAAATCGTAAACACCGGCAATGTTATTTGCTCGTCTGCCGCCGCGTCGTTCACCCTCTTCCATGAGCCCGTGCGCATTTTTATGCTGTATTCCAGCGGGCTTGAGCAAAGGTTTGTGTACTCGAACCCTTCGCATGAGATAGCCGCGCCCTTTTTAAGCAGCCCGGCTGTTTCGACCGAGAATTCACTTACGAGGCACTGGTCGACTGTCATTGTAGTACCCGCCGGCCCCTTTATGCCGCAGCCGAGAATGAGCAGCCCCTCGTCAAACGCTATATAGGCAAGATAACCCTCGAGCCCATCGCCTTCAAGCCGAAACGCGAGCGCGCCAAGCCCATCTTTCGCATATCCGATGCAGTCACGGTTTTTCCCGCGCGGGCCGCCCCAGCCGGTGCATATCGAGCGAAGCTCTTCGTCGGTATACGGCGGCGACACCGTGCCGGGCAGCTTTGACCAGTCCCATACAGGCGCGAGGTCGAAGTACTCGCGCCCGTCGGAGAGAAGGCACAAGTTCCCGCCGCGCGCGAGGTTATAGCCGAGCCGATTTTCGCCGTTGCCCCACTCAGTACCCACAAAGTCGGCATGCGCGCCCTGCACGCCGATGTGGAATTCTGGCCGGTTATGCGAAAGAAAGTAAGAGTGCTCAAAATACTTTGTGCCGGAAAACCCGCACGCGATGCCGCATAGCGAGTCATAATAGCTTTGCAGCTCGCCATACGAGCCATAGCCCGGCGTTTGCAGCATGTAAAACACTGCTTCCCTTATGGCGTCGGACGACAACGCACAGCTCCGGGCTATTTCGCGCCCGACCGCGAGGTAGTCCACCGCGCCGCGGCGAGTGAAGTAGCGCTGCCCTTCGAGTATGAAGGATTCGAAAAGGAGCATCTTTTCTTTGGACAGCGAGAACTTTGTGCCCGAGAGCAGATAAATGAGCTTTGCTACGTCTGAGGTAAACGAGCGGCCGTAGCCGCACGAGTAAAGCTGCGGGCCGTGCTGGTGGAAGCTATAGTCTGGCTTTATGCCCTCGTAGCCGTCGGTCTTAATTTCGCCCGCAAGGTATCCCGACGCCTTTTGTAAAAGTTCCTCGTCGCGGGTCAAAAGCGCGTAGTAGATTGTGATCCGCACGCCCCAAAGCAGGTTTGCGCCCGTGTCCTTGAGTATCCCGGGATTATGAGAAATCGAGCCGCGCGAGATAATGCCAAGGCACTTTTCGAGCCGCTCGTCCCCGAGCCTTCCGCCGAGCAAAAGGCAGATCGCTGCGAGCATGCTGGGCGTGCCTATCCTGTTGTGCCACCAGTTGGGATTTATAAAATTATTGTCTACCCAAAAATCTATTGCCGCGAGTATCTCCCAAAGTTTTTCACCCTCGGCGTCACCGAGTGCTGCCGCCATATAAAGAAGCCTTGAAAGATGGTTTCTACACTGCCAAGCCGATAACGTTTTGTCGCCGTAGTCTATATCGGGGAAATATGCGTATTTGCTGTCTTTGACAAGCGCCGGAAAGCCCCAGCCGACGTTCACGCCGTCGACATACCGGGGCTGCGCGCCGCAATATTCTAGGCGCAGCATTTCTACCGCGCGCTGTGTTACAATGCTGAGATCGCTCATTTTGCCGCCTCCAGAAGCTGTAATTATTGCAATTATAGCCCCATGCCTAAACGTCGTCAACCAAAATTGGGAAACATGCGCCAAGTTTTATTGATTAAACAATAATTGTAGTGGTATACTTAACCATGTAGCGTTTTTAGCCGGAGGTTTTTATGTGCGGCAGATATACGATTTTCACTGACGCGGACGAGCGCGAACTTTTTGAGATTATAGAGTCTGCAAAGGCAAAATACGGAGAGGGGAGTTTTAAGGTCGGCGAGATTTTTCCCGGCGACACGGTGCCGGTACTAACTGTCCCATCGTTTCGCCAGCCGCAGCTTCTCACCTGGGGGTTCCCGGCGAAAACCGGGAAAAGGCTTATTATAAACGCTCGCAGCGAAACCGCCTCCACCTTGCCAATGTTTCGAGACGCGCTGGCTCGCCGCCGATGCATTATACCGTCGACCGGGTTTTACGAATGGGATGCGGGCAAGCAAAAATTCCTTTTCACTGTGCCGGGCACGAGGATGGTTTATATGGCGGGCCTTTACGGCATTTTTGACGGCCGGATGAGGTTTGTCATTTTGACCGCCGCGGCGAACGAGTCGGTATCCGGCACGCATGATCGCATGCCCGTTGTGCTGCGCCGCGAGGCGCTGCGTGATTGGCTTACCGACGCAGGAGCAGCCGCAGAAATATTGCGCACTGTGCCGCCCGAGCTTGAGCGGATGCCGTCATAAATACAAAAAATCCCCTACCGGCTTGCCGGAAGGGGATAGTTTTTAGCTTTACATATTCATATACTCTTCAAGCCTTGAAACCAGCTTGTCGAGGTTCTTGTTCCACATTCTCTCTTGCTTTGCTATTACCGAGGCGAAGTTTTTGTTTCTGATATTGTCGTAGAACAGGTTTAGCATGCCGCCTATGGAGTCGCCCCAGGTGAAGACGAAGTCGGTTGTAATGCTGTCGTGGATAAGGTCGAGCATCGCTGCGGACTCCTCGTCGCGCGAGTACTTGTTTTTAAGCGCGAGGTCATAGTAGACCGGCGTTATCATGGAGCTTGACATTGAAGCCATCGCCTCGAGCGTAGCGGCAATGCCTTCAAGATTGGCGAAAGCCGCCGTAATCGGCACGCCGTAAAGCGGAACGCCGTCGTACTGGTTGACTATATACTTTTCCTGCCTCTCGTCGAATTTCGGCAGCGGGATGATGAAATAGTCGGTCTCCATCGCGCGCATTTTTTCGTTCTCGCAGGTGCCGAAGGTGCTGGGGAAGAAGAGGAGCCTGTTTTCAACGAACATTGTCAGCGCGGTGGTGTCGTACTTTTCATTAGCGAGTAGCAGCGTCGCGTTGCCCGACTCAAAGAAGAGGTTGTAGAGCTTGTTAAAGACGTCTATCGTATGCTCGTTGTTGACGATGATGCTTATATTGCCGTCGGCGTCACGCGTGCTATAGTCTACCGCGGCGGCGAACGCCATGCCGTTGAGCACATGGCCTTGCTGCATCGCAAAGCCGAACACGTCGTTTTCATCAGCTTTGCTGTCGCCGTTGATGTCCTGGTACGCGCCAATAGAGTACTGCCTTAGCGCGTCGAGCGTCCACTTGCCGCTGTTGACGACGTCATATATCCTCTGGTCGCCGTAATGGTCGTTCCAAAGCGCCGAGTTGACGTACATGCAGTAAATCGTTGAAATATACTCAATAGTAATATCGCCGGTCGACCAGTAGTGAATATTCTTGTACGCGATCTCGTCCATGTACATCTGGCTCCAGTAAGGTTTAGAGAAATCCAGATATTCCATATGGTCGAGATTTTTCAGGTATCCGTTAGACGCAAGTTGGATATCAAATCTCGCGTGCCCGACGATGACGTCGTAGTCGTCGGAGTTAGCCTGGATCGACATCGAGACCGTGGGGACAAGCTGGTTCATGCCTGTTTCCTTAACAAGCTGGATATCGACGTTGAGCCGGCTTTCAAGTGCCTGGTTCCGCTTCCATACTGCTTCGTTGATTATGTCGCCGGTATCCTGCTCCTCTTCTCGTATATCGATAGAACGCGAGCCTTTCCCGGTTTGGAAGGTTATAAACCTGATTGTTTGGCCGTCAAAATTCATCGAGTCGGGCATGTCGTCGGGGTAAAGATCCACGGTTTCCTCTGCGGTATCGGCAGACGAGGTAACGGACGGCCCGCTATTGGTGTCTCTTGCGCAGCCCAGGGCGCCGGCCAACATAAGCAGCGCCAGCAAAAATGCGGTGGCCCGCGCGAAATTTTTGTAGCCCTTCATTTCCTTTGCCTCCATTCTCTGAGGTTACGGTAAAATTATAATTACACAGCCCAGCAGTGTCAATAATGCAAAAAGCCATCCGAATTGGGTGCCGCATTCTCCAACACCGCTGGGCTTATTTTATGCTTTTGTTTGATATTACATGTATCCGCCTCTGCGGAGCTCCTCAAGCCCGCCGCCGTCCTCTTTGTCTTGCTCGCGGCCGGAGCGCTCGGCAATGTTTGCGAATTTGCCGGTTTTAAGCTCCTCGATTATCTCGTCGACAGTCGAGGCGTCCGACTCGACCGGCTTTGTGCAGGGCGCGCAGCCGAGCGAGCGATAGCGCGTGCCGTTGCCTTGGTTAAAATATAGCGACACTACCGGCACCCGTTCGCGGCGTATGTATTCCCAAATGTCAAGCTCGGTCCAGTCCAGCAGCGGGTGGATTCTGACATGCGTGCCGGGCGCAAAGTCGGTTTTATACTGCCCCCAGAACTCTGGCGGCTGGTCGCCGACGTCCCAGTCGCTGTGCTTGTCGCGCGGGGAAAAGTAGCGTTCCTTGGAGCGGCTGCCCTCTTCGTCGGCGCGCACGCCGACTATGACGCCAGTAAACGGCTCGCGGTTTGTGTCAAGCTCGTATTGCCCGGTCGCGTGGTTGAGCCTATATCTTGGCCAGTCGCCGGCAAGCGTATGTATAAGCGCTTCGGTCTTAAGCAGCCGGCAGCACTCAAGCCTTGTCACTGTGCCGTCCGGGAAAGTGCGGTGCGCGTCAAGCGCCTCGCGGTTTTCGCCGTATATCATGTCGAGCTTCCACTCCCGCGCGAGCCTGTCGCGGTACTCTATCATCTCGGGGATTTTGTAATGCGTGTCGATATGCACGAGCGGGAACGGGACGTGCCCGAAAAAGGCTTTCCTGGCAAGGCACAAAAGCACTGTGCTGTCTTTGCCTATTGACCAAAGCATACAGAGGTTTTTAAAGTTTGCGTAAGCCTCGCGCAGAATATGGATGCTTTTTGCTTCAAGCCTATCAAGGTAATCCCCGTCTCGCTGTGGGTAACTATTCATCGCTTCCATACTCCTTCGGCGCATTTGCAACGGCGCCGTTATTAGGGTTTACAAAATCATTTTCGAGCCGGTTTATAATATAAAACCCTATCTCGTTTTTTGGGTTTTTCCTGTTATATGTAAGCGGCGTGGCGTCGGTTTGGCGCACTATCGCGCCTGCAGCTTCGCATATGCACTGCATAGCCGCGGTGTCCCATTCCATTGTCGGGCCGAACCTTATATAAACGTCGGCTTCGCCAGCGGCGACTTTGCAGCCCTTTATCGAGCTGCCCGACGATATCGTGCGCGCGATGCGGGATTTATATTTTTCAAGCAGTTCCTCCTCGCGCGGGTCGGCATGCGAGCGGCTGCGCATGACGACAAGCCCGCTTGTCCGGCCGCTTACTTGAAGGCGCTCGGTTTTGCCGTCGGCTCCTCGCAGGTATGCCCCGCCGCCTTTTACTCCAAAGTATAGATCGCCGGTCACCGGCACATAAACCACGCCGGCGATGGGAGTGCCTTTGTACGCCAGCGCAATGTTGACCGTAAACTCGCCGTTGCGTTTAATAAACTCCTTTGTACCGTCGAGCGGGTCGACTATAAAGCAGCGCGGGGACACGTGCCTTGCCGGGTCGTCGGAGCTCTCCTCGGCGAGTATTGGTATGAAGGGGAACCGGCTTTTTAGCATGTTTACTATAGTTTCGTTCGAGCGCCTGTCGGCTATTGTCAGCGGCGAGTTGTCGGCTTTAAGCTCGACTTTAAAGTCGCTTTCCCCGTAAACCTCCATAATTTCTTTGCCCGCGCGCAGCGCCGCATCGACCATAACGCTTAGGTACTGCCGCCGCACGACCTCTGCTACAACCGCCGAGGCGCACTCGTCAACCGAGAGGCTCGCGGTGTCAAGCACAAGCTCGGGGTCAAGAGGCGGCTCATACGGCGAGGTGATGCCAGTAAACTCTGCAATTTCGCCCGCGCGCGCCTTTTTATAAAGGCCTTTGACGTCGCGCGCCTCGCATACCTCAAGCGGCGCCGAAACGTATATTTCAACAAAATCGCAGCGCGGCGAAATCCGCTCGCGTGCGGCGTCCCGGCATGCGCGGGTGGGGGATATCGCAGAAACAAGAACAATCAGCCCGCTGTCGGCGAGAAGGTATGCGGCTTCGGTGAGCCTTCTGATATTTTCCGCACGGTCTTCGGCCGAAAAGCCGAGGTCGCTGCAAAGCCCCGTTCGCATTGTGTCGCCGTCGAGAAGGTATGCAGCCATGCCAAGATCGATTAGCCTTTTTTCAACCTCAGATGCTATTGTGCTTTTGCCCGAACCTGAAAGGCCGGTCAGCCATAAAACCATTGGTGAATGCCCAAGCACGCCGAGCCTTTCTTCGGCGGACACCGACGAGGCGCGGGGATAGATATGCCTATTCATGAGCCGTACTCCAGCTTAATATAAATGGTATCGACATGACAAAAGAAAGGAAGGCAAAAGCCGTGAACATTTACACAAACCGCCCGGCAAACCGTATCTCGCGCCAAGCAAGGGCCGCCGAGCGTCGGATAACTTTTGCCGCTATTATGCTAACTTTTTCAATTATTGTCTCGCTTGCGACAATAAAACGTATCGTCGACGAGCATAAAAAAAGCGATTTGTCGGACGCCGCGGCGCTTGCCTATGCGGTAGTGGCGTCGCCCGAAAGCACGAGCGGCGACGAAACATCTGCAGCAGGCGGCGACGGCTTTTCCGTCACTGACATTATAGCATAATACGGACGGGGCTGCAATCGCTTGGGCTTAAAAATCAAAAACGGGGTTTTCGGCAAAAATAAAAGCAGAGGGAGCGGACAGCTGCCGGAAGTGTCGCTTTCCCCGCTTGCTTTTGTTTTTGCCGCGATTTTGTTTGTCGACGGTACCATATACGCGCTTATAACATTCGCGGCTGCAATACTCCACGAGCTTGGGCATCTTGCCGCCGCGCTTTTTTTGCGCGCGCCGATAAGCCGCATTTCGATTTTGCCGCTCGGCGCAGTTATATATTTAGGCGAAATGTGCCCATATATAAAAGAGATAGCAATAAAGCTTGCGGGATGCGCTTCAAACCTCATGTGCGCCGGCGCCGCTGCCATACTAAGACGGGCGTTTGCGTTTTCAGGCGCCGCCGACGTCTCTGCCGTGTATTTTATTGTTTGCTCGCTTGCGCTTGCAGCGTTTAGCCTTTTACCGATACGCACGCTCGACGGGGGCGAGGCGCTTTACTCGCTTTTGTGCTTATGGCGTAGCCCCGACGCAGCCGAGCGCGCGGTAAAGTTTACGTCCGCAATCGCGCTTGTGCTGCTATGGATTTTTGCCGGATATTTGCTTTTTTACACGGGCGGAAATTTCACCCTGATGCTGCTTTGCGGGTGGCTGTTTTTTGCAGCCGTGTTACAAAGCGGATGCCGGTGAAATCGGAGCATACGGGAGGAATCTGGAGTATTTTATAGTATATGTAGTATTAAATTAAAGAGATCACGTATAATTGTGGTATATTCGGGGAGAATCAAGTAATTTCAAGAAATCTGTTGCATTTTATAATACAAGGTGCTATAATAGGGTCGATTTTTAAAAAGGGGTAAACGGAGGTAAAATATTACGGGGAATGACTGGATCCGAAAGCTGCATTATCTCGCTTCGCGGCATCACAAAGTATTATAACGGAGAAGCGGTGCTTCGCGGCATTAACCTCGACATCCACGACAAGGAGTTTATCACGCTGCTGGGCCCTTCCGGCTGCGGGAAAACTACCACGCTGAGGATAATCGGGGGTTTTGTTACGCCTGATGAAGGCGACGTCTATTTTAACGGCAAACGCGTCAACGACGTACCGCCTTACAAACGGCCGGTGAACACGGTATTTCAAAAGTACGCGCTGTTCCCGCACCTTAATGTTTATGACAACATTGCTTTCGGGCCGCGCCTTCGCAAAATGCCGGAAAGCGAAATTTCGCGAAGGGTCAAGGAAATGCTCGAGCTAGTCAATTTGCGCGGCTTTGAGCGCAGAAGCGTGAATTTGCTTTCGGGCGGCCAGCAGCAGCGGGTGGCTATAGCGCGCGCGCTTATAAACGACCCGAAGGTGCTGCTACTTGACGAGCCGCTCGGCGCGCTCGACCTTAAGCTGCGGAAGGACATGCAGGTGGAGCTTAAGCGAATCCAACAGCAAATGTCCATCACTTTTATCTACGTCACGCACGACCAGGAAGAAGCTCTGTCGATGTCCGACACCGTCGTTGTAATGGACATGGGCGAAATCCAGCAGATAGGGACGCCGGAAGAGATTTACAACGAGCCGGTCAATGCGTTTGTCGCCGATTTTATAGGCGAGTCGAACATTCTCGACGGCATAATGGTTGACGACTTAGATGTTGTAATGTTCGGAAGGCATTTTAAGTGCCTTGACAAAGGTTTTGCGAAAAACGAGCCTGTCGACGTCGTCGTGCGCCCCGAAGACATCGATATCGTCTCGGTCGAAGAGGGAATGCTTTCGGGCGTCGTTACTAACGTGACGTTCAAAGGCCTGCATTACGAAATAATCATCGATATAGAAGGGTTTAAGTGGATGGTGCAGACGACCGACTATTGGCCGGTAGCCGCGGTTGTGGGCATAAAAATTGACCCCGACGCCATCCATGTGATGAAAAAATCAAAATACTCAGGCGCTTTCGGAGACTACAGCTCATTTTCCGACGAACACGAAAAATTGTCGGAGCCAGATGCCAAGCCGGAGCAGCCGCCCGCTGAGGAGGAAATCGTGGATTGAACAAAAGCTCAATCGGTGCGCGCCTTGCCGCGGCGCCATATCTCGTTTGGTCTGTGCTGTTTGTAGTCGCGCCACTCTTGATGGTCGTCTATTATGCGTTCACCGACGACAGCGGCAATTTCACATTTTTAAATTTCGCGCAGCTTGGCAGCTACTCAGACGTTTTCGTGCGCTCGATTTGGTTTTCGCTAATCGCGACCGTGGTTTGCCTTGTGCTCGCGTACCCGGTGGCATATTTAATAGCGATGCGCCATGAGCGCACGCAGCGCGTGCTTGTGATGCTTATCATGCTTCCTATGTGGATGAATTTCCTTTTGCGCACCTACTCGTGGATGGCTATCCTCGAGGATACCGGCGTTATAAACTCCATTCTGAGCAAGCTCGGGCTTTCGCCCGTCCACATGATAAACACACCGGGCGCCGTTATACTCGGCATGGTGTATAACTATTTGCCATATATGATTTTGCCGATATACTCGGTGCTCGCAAAGCTAGAGCGGAGCATGATAGAGGCTGCGCAAGACCTTGGCGCAAACCGCTGGCAGGTGTTTACAAGGATTATACTCCCGCACAGCATGCCGGGCATAGCGTCAGGGCTGACGATGGTGTTCGTGCCGTCGGTTTCGACTTTCTATATCAGCCAGAAGCTCGGCGGCGGGAAGTTTGACCTTATCGGAGACACTATAGAACGTCAGTTTCAGACATCCTACAACTATCATCTTGGCGCGGCGATATCGTTTGTGCTGATGGTATTGATTCTTGTCTGCATGGCAGCACTTAACAAGTTCGCCGCCGACGACGAGGGAGGGCTCCTGATATGAAAACCATGATACGCATTTACACGGTGCTCGTATATGTGTTTTTATACCTTCCCATCGCCGTCATGATACTTTTCTCGTTCAACAGCATAAACAGCACGGGAGTTTTCGGCGGCTTTTCCCTGCGCTGGTACAGGGAGCTGTTCCGCGATTCCGAAACGCTTAACGCACTGAAAAACTCGATCATTATGGCGGTGCTCTCATCGCTAATTGCGACGGTTGTAGGGACAGCCGCAGCCGTGGGTATTGACAAAATGCGCTCTCGCTGGTTAAAATCGGTTACGCTTACAGTAACGAACATACCAATGGTAAACCCCGAGATTGTCACCGGCGTTTCGATGATGCTGCTTTTTGTCTTCGCGTCACGGCTTGTCAGAATTTCTGGCGTCTTGGGTTTTTGGACTCTGCTTATCGCGCATGTCACGTTCAACTTGCCGTATGTGATACTTTCGGTTTTGCCGAAGCTGCGGCAAATCGACCCGCACCTACAGGAAGCGGCGCAAGACCTTGGATGCCCGCCGCTGAAGTCTTTTTTCCTCGCGGTGTTCCCAACGATCGTACCCGGCGTCCTAACAGGCGCGATTATGGCGTTCACGCTCTCGCTCGACGACTTTGTGATTAGCTATTTTACAAACGGGCCGGAGTTCCAAACGCTGCCGATTAGGATTTTCTCGATGACCAAAAAGCGGGTTACGCCGGATATATACTCGCTTTCGACGATGCTGTTCGCTGCGATACTGCTTCTTCTTATAATAATCAACGTCCTGCAGGCCCAAAGCGAAAAGCAGCAGAGCAAAAAGAAGTATTATTAAAAAATTAAAAACAATAAAATATAAAATCATCAAAAAAAAATATCTCCCGGAGGTACAGCTGAATTGAAAAGAAGATTTGCCTGCACCCTTGTATTTACGCTGCTCGCCTCATTTGTCATTCCCTTACTTGTGCTTTCAGCAGAAGCTCAGGATGAAACGGTGGGCAGCGGTTACATCAACGTTTTTAACTGGGGCGAGTACATTGCCGACGGTTCGGACGGCTCGATTAACGTCAACGAAGAATTCACCCGACGCACTGGCATTAAGGTCAACTATTCAAATTTCGCCTCGAACGAGGACATGTACGCAAAGCTTAAAAGTGGCGGCGTCGCATACGACGTTATAATCCCGTCCGACTACATGATTGCCCGTCTTATCGAAGAGGGGCTGCTTCAAAAGCTTGACTTTTCAAACATCCCCAACTACTCCTATATTCTCGACGAGTATAAGAACATCTACTTCGACCCCAACAACGAGTACAGCGTCCCCTACGCAGTCGGCATGGTAGGGCTTATCTACAACACGAAGATGGTCGATGAGACCCCCGACTCGTGGTCAATACTCTGGGACGAGAAATACGCGAACAAAATCTTAATGTTCAACAATCCGCGCGACGCATTTGCCATCGCGCAGTTCCTATTGGGGATGAGCGTTAATACCACAAACCCAGAGGATTGGGACCGCGCTGCTGAAAAGCTCAAGGAGCAAAAACCGCTTGTCCAGTCTTATGTAATGGACGAAATCTACAACAAGATGGAAAGCGGGGAAGCGGCACTCGCACCCTATTATGCAGGCGACTTTTTAAGCATGCAGCAAAACAACCCCGACCTTGCGCTTGTCTACCCCAAGGAAGGGACCAACATTTTCGTAGACTCGATGTGCATTCCGGTAACGGCGCAGAACAAAAAAGCGGCCGAGATGTATATAAACTTCCTGCTCGAGCCGGAAATCGCGCTTGCGAATGCCGAGTATATCTGCTACGCTTCGCCGCATAAGGCAGTAGTAGAAAACCCCGAATACTCTCTTGCGGGGAACGAGGTAATATATCCTCCGGAAGAAGCGAAAGCCAACACCGAGTACTTCCACAACCTGCCCAAAGAAACGCTCGAATATATGACTCAGAAATGGAACGAGCTTAAAATTGGCGGCTCGAACAACATATCGATTTACATCGGGCTTGTCGTTGTGGTTGTGGTAGTAGTCGCTGCATTTGTGATACGCACGATAAGGAAAAAACGCCAAAACGCTTATATTGACGGGCCCGCAGGGGATAAATAGTTGTGATAGACCTTCACACTCATTCTACGGCTTCCGACGGGGCGCTTTCACCCGCGGAGCTTGTAGCCTATGCATATAATAAAGGGCTTTCCGCCATAGCGCTGACCGACCACGACACCGTCGCGGGGATTCCCGCGGCGGTGTCCGCGGCGTCGCGGATTGGCGGATTTGAGCTTATCCCGGGCATAGAGCTTTCAGTCGAGTCCCGGGGCGAGACACATGTGCTCGGGTATTTTATTGATATATCAAGCAAAGCGCTAAACGGCGCGCTTGAGGAAATAAGGCGCGTGCGAATAGAGAGAGGCTATAAAACTGCCGAAAACCTCACCGCCGCCGGCTTGCCCGTAACAGTGGAGGAAGCTCTCGAGTTTTCGGGCGGCGGCGCTATTGCCCGCGTGCATTTCGCAAAGCTGTTGGTTAAAAAGGGCTACTGTACAACCGTAGAAGAAGCCATGAGGGAGTGGCTCTCGCCCGGTAAGCCCGGCCACAGCACGATGCAGGCGATAACAGCGGAAGAGGCTGTGGAAATAATACGCGCTGCCAGCGGCGACGCTTATATCGCGCACCTGCACACGACGAAAATGGCGCCGAGCGAGCTTTATGAATTTCTAAAGCGGCTTAAGGAGGTCGGGCTTTCTGGCATCGAGTGCTTTTATAGCGAGTACACGCCCGAGATGACGCGTGAATATTATAGCCTTGCCGAGTCGCTTGGGTTGCTCTGCTCGGGTGGCACTGATTTCCACGGAAATAATAAGCCGCACATTGAGATTGGCACGGGATGCGGCAACATGCGCATAGGTTATGAGGTGCTCGAGCAGATGCGCAAAAAAGGCGCCTAGCTTTGCATGCTCGGGCAGATGCGCAACGCATGTACATAAAAGGGCGGGTCATTGCCCGCCCAAAATTATAAAGTGGGACAGCGGGTATGAACATCGTTATTGTTGGACATGTCGATCACGGTAAAAGCACTGTAATAGGCAGGCTGCTTGCCGACACGGGCTCATTGCCCGAAGGCAAGCTGGAACAAATCAAAGAGCTTTGCAGGCGCAATTCAAAGCCGTTTGAATATGCGTTTTTGCTTGACGCGCTTAAAGATGAACGCTCGCAGGGCATAACAATTGACTCTGCGCGCTGTTTTTTCCACACAAAAAAGCGCAAATACATAATAATTGACGCGCCCGGCCATGTCGAGTTTTTAAAAAATATGGTGTCGGGCGCGGCGCGCGCCGAAGCGGCGCTGCTTGTCATTGACGCGTCAGAAGGCGTGCGCGAAAACTCACGCAGGCACGGTTATATGCTATCATTGCTTGGCATAAAGCAGATAGCTGTGCTCATTAATAAAATGGACCTCGCCGGTTGGTCGAAAGAAGTATACGAAGATATCAAAAAAGAATATGCAGAGTTTTTATCGGAGATAAGCCTTACCCCTTCGGCGTTTATTCCTGTATCGGCGCGGGAAGGCGACAACATCGCGGCGCGTTCTGATAATATGCCTTGGTATACCGGTATGACGGTGCTCGAGGCGCTTGACTCATTTGTTGAGAAAACTGAAGGGGAAAACCTGCCTTTCAGGATGCCGGTGCAGGATGTGTACAAATTCACAGCCTGGGGAGACAACCGGAGGATTATCGCCGGTACGGTGGAATCCGGCGCGGTTTCGGTTGGCGAAGAGCTTGTTTTCTACCCCTCGGGCAAGCGCACGACCGTCGCTACGGTAGAAGTGTGGAACGCTCCGCCGAAAACGCGCGCGAAATGCGGCGAGGCGACGGGGTTTACGATAGGCGAGCAGATTTATGTACGGCGCGGCGAGATCGCCACTAAAGCGGGCGAGCCAGCCCCGCATGTCAGCACTAGATTTTCGGCAAACGTATTTTGGCTCGGCAAAAACCCGCTTGTGACGGGCAAAAAATACTTTATCAAAATCGGGACTGCTAAAGTAGAGGCAAATATTGAAAGCATAAAAAGCGTGCTTGATTCGTCGACGCTTGAAAAACGCCCGGTAAATTATATCGGTCGCAATGATGTCGGCGAAGTCGTTGTCAGCTGCGTAAAGCCGGTCGCGTTTGACACGTCGGCAGAGCTTGAGGCGACGAGCAGGTTTGTCATCGTAGACGAGTATGAGATTTCCGGCGGAGGCATTATAACTGAGGCTTTGGCGGACGAAAACGAGTACACCCGCGAGCTTGTGATCCGCCGGAACATGCACTGGGACCACAGTGAGATTTTGTCCACGGTGCGAGCAGAACGTTACGGGCAAAAGCCGGCAATAATTATTATCACCGGCGCGCGTGCGACCGCGAAAAAGACTATAGCGCGAAAGCTCGAGCGAAAGCTTTTCGATGCGGGCAGAAGCGCATATTTCCTTGGCATGGGCAACCTGCTTTACGGCATCGCGGCGGAGATAAAGACGCCGGGCGTTGTGCCAGAACGTGGCGAGCATATCCGCAGGCTTGGCGAGGTCGCGAACATAATGCTCGACGCCGGGCTTATACTGATTGTGACGGCGGCAGAGCTAACCGCAAGCGACATCGAGGTGATTACAATGACCGCATCGCCTGAAAATATGCTTGTCGTCTGGCTCGGTAGCGAAATAACGACAGACATCCATTGCGATTTGCATATTCCTGCCGAAGACGTCACCGACGAGTATATAGAATCCACCACCGAAGCCATAAGGGCAAAAATGCGCTCCGAAGGGATTATATTTTAATACTGTCGAAACATGGGGAATAATGCGGGAGATAATTATCGGTAAAAACGACGCCGGCCAGCGTCTTGATAAATTTTTGCTAAAAACATTTAAAGCGCTGCCGGCATCATTAGCTTATAAATTCATACGCAAGAAAAAAATCAAGGTAAACAAAAAGCGCGCCGAGCCCGGTCAAATTTTGGCCGAAGGCGATATGCTGCAGATGTATGTTTCGGAGGAGTTTTTCCTCAGCGGGGAAGACGCGGAGCTTTGGAAAACCATCGTTCCGCATATAAACCCCGTTTATGAGGATGAAAACATCATCATATGCAACAAACCTGCGGGGATTTTGGTGCATTCCGATAGTGAAGAGGATGTAGACACGCTAATTAACCATATAAAAGCGTACCTTTACCGCAAAGGGGAATACGACCCAGAATCCGAGCAGTCGTTTGCGCCGGCGCTCTGCAACAGGATTGACAGAAACACCTGCGGTCTTGTGATAGCGGCTAAAAACGCAGAGGCGCTGCGTGCGATGAACGAGCTTATCAGGCTCGGCAAAGTCAGAAAAAAATATCTATGCGTTGCGCACGGCACTTTTGAGAAAAAAGAGGACACTCTCGAGGGCTACCACATAAAATACGGCGCGAAAAATATCGTAAAGGTTTACAAAACCCTGCCGAAAGGCGAGAAAGCGTCAGAAGTAAAGCGCATACTCACGCACTACAGGGTAATAGCCGAAGGGGAGTTATCCGGCATGCCTGTATCGCTGCTTGAAGTGGAGCTTCTTACCGGCAGGACCCACCAAATCCGCGCGCACCTTGCGTCTGTCGGCCATCCGCTGCTTGGCGACGGCAAGTATGGCATAATTAGGAACGAGCGCGCGCTTGGGTACAAGCACCAAGCCCTCTGCGCCTACTCGCTTGAGTTCGACGCATTCGGTCCGCTTAAAGCAGTGAGCGTCAAACTTGACCCGAAAGACATTTGGTTTTTACGTGACTTCGGCATAAAAAAAATTTAGCCATGAGCAAATATGCACATGGCTAAAACTTAAAATACCACTATTTCCGCGGTTTGCTCCTTTGCCGAGCAGACCGCGATTTTATATCCCGGGATGCAGTCGAACACCAGCATAAAGTGGGGCTTTGAGAAATCCGCTCCGACCAGCCCGGTTCCAACAAACTTGCCGTAGCTTTCCTTTTTGCACCACGCCTCAATTATATCCTCGTCCGAGCTGCCGGCTACAATGCCCGAAAGGAACCTTTGCACCACGCGCGCGCTTACCGGGCGCACCCGCTCAATGTCGACGCCGACCTCCATGTCGGCAACCGCGGCAGCCGCATATTCGCCCGAGTGCGAAAGGCTAAACTTAATCTTTTCGCAATCGGCGAAAAACGGCTTCCCAAGCCGGGTTTTATCTATCTTGTAATCCGTCGCGCGCTTTCCGCACAGCTCAAAAATCGCTTTGTCAAGCGCGCGCATCGCCGCATCGTGAGGTTTTTCCGACGGCTTGAGCTTTGTAATATAAAGCTTTAACATATTATTTACCCACGCAAAAATTGCGGAAGATGCTATCCACTACTTCTTCGCTGACGCTTCTGCCGTCAAGCTCGCCAAGCTTTTTTAGCGCCTCTTCAAGGTCAAGCCCCACGATGTCGGCGGTCATGCCTTCTTCAAGCGCAGCAATAGCCGACTCGATTCGGTGCAGCGCGCCTTCGACCGCCGAATACTGGCGCGCGCCTGTGAGTATCGCGTCGCTGCCAAAATCTAGCGAGCCGTCGATATAAAGCGATGAAATAATATCCGCAAGCTTGTCAAACCCGTCGCCCAAAGCTGCCGAAACGCGCAGGGCTGCATCAAAATCAGCCCTGGATGTGACGTCGCCTTCAGTAAGCTTTTGTGGCAAGTCCGCTTTGTTTATAACTGCGATTATTTTCTTGCCGGCTGCGCTCCACTCGGACACAAGCGTAAGAATTTTTTCGTCGTCGCCGTCGAGTGGCACCGAGCCGTCGAACACGGCAAGTATCAGCTCGGCGGACTGCGCGGCGGATATGGCGCGCGAGATGCCTATTTTTTCAACCGCGTCGTCGGTTTCTCGTATGCCTGCTGTGTCGCAAAGCCGGAGCGTGACGTTGCCCACTACCGCGGTCTCCTCAATCGTGTCTCGCGTCGTGCCCGCGATATCGGTTACAATCGCGCGCTCGGTGCCAAGCAGCCGGTTAAGCAGCGAGGATTTGCCCGAGTTTGGCTTGCCGCATATGGTGGTAGGAATGCCTTCGGTCACTGCTCTGCCGGTCGTGTAGCTTGCAAGAAGAGCGTGGAGCTTATCGGATATATCAAGTAGCCTCGATTTAAGCTCGTCCGGGCCTACGTCCGAGAGGTCCTCGTCGGGAAAGTCGAAATAGACATAGACGGATGCGACAATGTCTGTAATCTCATCAAAAATGTCTTTGATTTTTCCACTCAAAATGCCTTCGCGCTGCGCGGCTCCCACGGCCAAAGCGGCGCGGTTTTTCGCTTCAAGCGTCAAGGCTATCGCCTCCGCCTGCGAAAGATCAAGCTTGCCAAGGCAGTAAGCGCGCCTTGTAAACTCGCCCGGCTCGGCAAGCCGGGCGCCCGCCAAAAGCAGCTGCTCGAGTATGCACTGCGTGACCAGCATGCCGCCATGGCAGGAAAGCTCAACCATATCCTGCCCGGTAAACGAGCTTGGCGCGCGGTAAAGCACCGCGATGCCGTCGTCTATGATTTTCCCGCCTGCGTAAAACTTCCCGTATGCCGCATATCGAGGAGGAAGGTTCTCAAGGGGGCATTTTAACGGCTTAAAAACTTGCCCGGCAACAGCCGCGGCGTCGGGGCCGGAGATGCGTATTACGGATATCGCGGCTTTCCCTATAGGGGTGGATATAGCGGCAATTGTATCGTCAAAAAACATTTTACCTCCGAGTGTTTCACGTGAAACATTTAAAAAGCCCGCCGAGCGGCGGGCGGAGCTTGGGCTTATCTGCGGCGTTTCCTTAAAAAGTAAATGGTAACTGCTGAAATCGCAAGCGCCAAAAGGCCCGCTATTATTCCTATGTCCATGGTCTGGGAGGCGTAATATACGGTGTCGACAGCCGAAGCATTGTCCGCTGCAAAAGCGCCGGTGAAAGCAAATGCTAAAGGCGGCAACATGCTGCAAAGAAGAGTTTTCAGCAGCGACATTTTACCCAAACCTCCTCCCATTTAAACGTCCATATGTAAAGCCAGCTATAGTATAACACAAAGCAAAGAAAATGTCAACTCTTTTTTAACGACAAGTAAACAAATAATAAATTTATTATAACCTTCGCTTTGTCGATTATACATATAAATGTTTCACGTGAAACATTTTTGTCGCATAGGCGGTTTTTTAGGCGGCTTAATTGACACGCGGGGATTATGCTGATATAATAACATTATTAGAAATAAGGCTTACGGGGGTCTTTAGGGTGGGCAAAATAGTTGCCTTCGCCAACCAAAAGGGCGGGGTCGGGAAAACCACTTCGGCGGTCAATATAGCAGCGGCTGCCGGCTTAAAAGGCAAAAAGACGCTGCTGATTGACATGGACCCGCAAGGGAACACGTCGAGCGGCGTCGGTGTAAACAAAAAATCTATAAAGCTTTCGACATACGACACGCTTATAAATCGCAGCAAGGCGTCGTCCTGTATAATAGAGACCGATTTTACCAACCTTTATATAATGCCGGCTAACATAACGCTTGCGGGAGCGGAATTCGAGCTTGTCAACGCCGAAAACCGTGCAACGCGGCTCAAGAATGCGCTTTTGCCGATAAAGGAAGAGTTTGACTACATATTTATCGATTGCCCGCCGTCGCTTGGGATACTGACGCTCAACGCGCTTGCCGCAGCTGACGGCGTCATTATCCCGCTGCAGTGCGAGTATTACGCACTGGAAGGGCTTTATCAGCTGATGCTTTCGATCGAGCAGGTGAAAAAGCTATACAACCCCTCGCTCGAAATAGTGGGCATACTTATTACAATGTATAACGGAAGGCTTAACCTTTCGCTGCAGGTGATGGACGAGCTAAAAAAATACTTCGCGGACAAGCTGTTTTCTTCGCTGATCCCGCGCAACGTCAGGCTGAGCGAGGCGCCAAGCTACGGAAAGCCCATTCAGTACCATGACAAATACTGCGCGGGCGCAGTTTCGTACAATGAGGTGACCGAAGAGGTATTCCAGCGGATTTGAGCACATAATGGCTAAAGCGTAAAAAAGGATGGTCGAAAAGATGTCGAAACCCAAGACTACTGGACTCGGACGCGGGCTTGACGCGATTTTCGGAGAAAACTCGCCGCCCGCCAAGAGTGACGGAGTTATAATGATGCGCGTCTCGGACATCGAGCCGCGCCCCGGTCAGCCCCGAAAAGATTTCGACCAAGATGCGATGGCTCAGCTAGCCGAATCGATCGCAACGCATGGGCTGATTCAGCCCGTCGTGGTCAGGCCCGAAGAAAACGGCTTTTATCAAATTGTCGCGGGCGAGCGCAGGTGGCGCGCTTCAAAAATGGCGGGGCTTACTGAAATCCCGGTGGTTATAGTCGATGCCGACGACCGGAAAGCCGCCGAGCTTGCGCTTATCGAAAATATACAGCGCGAGGACCTAAACCCGATTGAAGAAGCGGAGGCTTACAGGGCGCTCGTCGAAGAGCACAATATGACTCAGGAAGAAATTTCAAAGCAGGTAAGCAAAAGCAGGAGCGCCATAGCGAACGCGCTGAGGCTGCTTGAGCTGCCTGTCGACGTCATAGAAATGGTGCGCAAAAACGAGCTTTCCGCTGGCCATGCGAGGGCGCTGCTTGGATTGCGAGATCCGGCTAAAATATCGGAGCTTGCGCGCGCCGCGGTCGCAAAAGGGATGTCGGTGCGCGTACTCGAGCAAACTGTCAGGGCGATAAACAGCGCCGGCTCGGAAGCGAAAGAAAAGGCGGAAAAAGAGCAGAAAACTTCTGTCAAGGTCGATTACATACGGGCGCTGCAGAATAAAATGACCTCGGTGCTCGGTAGGAAAGTCCGCATCCATAGTAGCGGTAAAAACAAAAAAATAGAGATACACTACTCAGACAACGACGATTTAAGCCAGATTATAAAGCTGCTTTGCGGCGAAAATATATTTGATGAAATATAGTAAGTAGGAGCTGCTATGATAGACATTAAATATATAAGGGAAAACCCTGAAGAAGCTATAAAGCGCCTTTCGATGAAAGGGCGCGATGTTTCCGCGGAAATATCCGAGATGCTGGAGCTTGACAAAAAACGCCGCGCGATGATAGCGGAGACCGACCGGCTGAAGGCGGAGCAGAACCGCACCTCCAAACTGGTCGCACAATATAAAAAAGAAGGCAAAAACGCCGACGAAATCATCGCCGAGATGAAAAAGCTAGCGGCGCAAATTAAAGAAAACGACGCCGAGCTTGAAAAAATCGAGGCGCGATACAGGGAGCTAATGCTTGGGCTTCCCAACTTGCCCGACGCAGACCTATTGCCCGGCGGCAAAGAAAACAACGAGCCGCTACGGCAGTTCGGCGAGCCGAAAGTATTTGACTTTGAGCCGAAAAACCACGTCGACCTTTGCACCGAGCTTGGGCTTATCGACTACAAGCGCGGGGTAAAGCTTTCCGGCAACGGTTTTTGGGTATACCGCGGTATGGGAGCAAGGCTCGAGTGGGCGCTGCTAAACTATTTTGTTGATTTCCACCTAAATAACGGCTACGAGCTCGTGCTTGTCCCTCATATGCTCGGTTACGAGTGCGGGCTTACCGCGGGGCAGTTTCCAAAATTTGCCGAAGACGTGTACTGGATAGATTCCGGCGAGGAGGAGCGAAAGCTTTTCCTGCTTCCGACCGCCGAGACCGCGCTTGTGTCGCTGCACCGCGACGAGATACTTGCGGAAGCCGATTTACCGCGCAAGTATATAAGCTACACGCCTTGCTATAGGCGCGAGGCGGGTTCATACCGCGCCGAGGAGCGCGGGATGGTGCGCGGTCACCAGTTTAACAAAGTCGAGATGGTGCAGTATACCGCGCCCGAAAAGTCCGACGAGGCGTTTGAGGAGCTTGTGTCAAATGCCGAGGCCCTCGTCAAGGGGCTTGGGCTTGTGTTCCGCACCGTCAAGCTCGCCGCGGCAGACTGCTCTGCCTCGATGGCGCGCACTTATGATATAGAAATCTATATACCTTCGATGAACGGCTACAAGGAAGTCAGCTCGGTTTCGAACGCACGCGACTATCAAGCTCGCCGCGGCAACATACGTTTCCGCCGCGCGGACGGCTCAATAGATTTCGTGCATACTCTCAACGGCAGCGGGCTTGCGACAAGCCGGCTGCTCCCCGCGATTGTCGAGCAAAACCAACAAAAAGACGGCAGCGTTGTAGTACCCGAAGTGCTCCGCAAATATGTCGGGGCAGATATAATTCGCAAAGTTTAAAAAGGGACGGCTGCTATGAACTTAGTTCAGCTTTTTACAAGCTCGGAGATGTCGCTAGAGCTGGTGTTATGGTCGATGTTCGCCGGCATTGTGGCGGCATCGTTTATGGCGGCTTATAACCGCAATGTACCGGGCAAAATAGTTCGGCTGCTTTATAAGCACGAGGCGCACAGCCCGGCGGAGTCGCTAACGCTTAAGGAGCTTGGCATTGAGAAAGACCCGCTCATCCGCTGGTCGCTCCGCAGCGGCAGTTCGCTGCGCAAGGTTGTTTATGAATTTGACCCGTTCTCGGGCAATCCTGCGCTGCGGGCGGTACATCCTAAAAGCCGCAGGCGGAATCTAAACCTTTTAAGGTTCTATATCCCGCCCGAGGTGCACGAGCGCGCCGAGTTTATGTATATACGCGAGGGCACGACGTTTCTTATGGCGCTGCTATCGGTCGCGATGTTCCTCGGGGTTGTATTCTTCTGCCTATTCGTCGTACCCGGATTGCTTGACCTGCTAGGTTCGCTTTTTAGAGAAATAGAAACTTATTTTACGATGTAAAAAGGCTAAGCTATAAAGAACGCTTTTGACAAAGGGGGATTTCCGTACGGAAGCCGTTCCGGCGGAACTACGCAATGGCAACAAATCCTAATGGCCGTGCAAGCGCCCGTCCCGGGCGGAAACATATGAGCACCGGCGCGATACTCGCCATAACAGTATTAATTGCGATAATATGTGTCGCGCTGACTTTTTTAGGGATATATCTCTCCGGGATACGCTATATAAAAATCGAGACCGACAGCGGAGGGTATATAAAGTTTTTCGGCAAAGTGGACAGCCTCGGTGCGCCGCTTCAGGGACGGCTTTACTACTCGGACGGCACCACCGCAGAGGTCGACATGACGACCGGTACGGTCACCTATTCCAACGGCGACGTCTATGTAGGCGAGCTTAAAAATCTACTCAAGCATGGCAAAGGCAAACTGGAGTTTGCCACCGGCGACGTGTATGAGGGCGAGTTTGTGGAAGACACCATCACCGGCAGGGGCAAATTCAGCTTCGCAAACGGCGACGTCTACGAGGGCGACCTGGTAAACGGCGTCAAGGAAGGCTACGGTACCTATATATGGGCCGACGGTTCAATGTATATAGGCGAGTTCCACAACGATAAAAAACACGGCAAAGGCAAATACATGTGGTCCGACGGCTCGTCGTACGAGGGCGAATATAAAGAAGATCTCAAGCACGGCTACGGAGTCTATAAATTTTCAAACGGCGACGTATACGAGGGCAATTTTGTCGAGGACGTGCGCTCGGGTTATGGCAAATACACATGGGCGAACGGCGAAACCTATGAGGGCGAGTTCGCCGGCAACATGATGAACGGCAAAGGCAAATACACCTGGCCCCAGGGCAGGGTGTATGAAGGCTATTTCGAAAACGGCAAGATTGTGCGTACTGCTCAGCCGAATGAAAGCGAGCCGCAAGCCGGCGGCTCTGATACGGAGAATAACGGCGGTAACCAATGAAAATCCTGATGGCAACGATGAAGCTCGACATAGGCGGCGCCGAAACGCATATTGTCGAGCTGTGTAGGGAGCTTGCAAGGCGGGGTCACCAGATTGTCGTCGCTTCAAACGGCGGGGTATATGTCAAAACGCTCGAGGAGTGCGGCATCCGCCATGTCAAGCTCCCGCTGCATAACAAGAGGGCATCCTCGGTTTTGCGCTCGTATTTGGGGCTTAAAAAGCTGATAAAAGCCGAAAATTTCGATATTGTCCACGCGCATGCCCGCATTCCGGCTTTCATCTGCGGAAGGCTGAAAAAACAGCTCGGTTTTAGGTTCATCACCACCGCGCATTGGGTGTTCAAAGTCAACGCGCTGTGGCGGGCAATAGCTGACTGGGGCGAGCGCTGCGTGGCAGTAAGCGCCGATATAAAGCAATACCTAATTGACAACTACAGCATTTGTTCAGATAATATTTCAATAACCATAAACGGCATCGATACTGAAAAATTTAGCTCCAGCATCGACCCTGCGCCTTTTATTAAAGAGCTTGGTCTTAACCCTTCTGCGAAAAGGGTCGTATGCGTCAGCCGCATAGACCGCGACCGCAGCCGTGCGCCGATAATGCTTTGCCGGGCAGCGCCGGCGCTGAAAAAGAAAATCCCGCAGCTTGAAATTGTTATCGTCGGCGGCGGGAACGATTTTGATAGGCTAAAGGAGGCTGCCGACGAGGCAAACGCGGCGGCCGGGGAGCGGTTTGTCATACTTTGCGGCGCCCGCACCGACATCAACCTTGCGATTGCGTCGGCTGATGTGGTCGTCGGGGTATCTCGTTCGGCACTTGAAGCTATGGCAGCTGAAAAGCCCTGTATATTGGCGGGCAACGAGGGATACCTTGGGATATTTGACGAAAGCAAGCTCGAGTTGGCGATAAACACCAACTTCTGCTGCCGAGGCTGCGAGCCTACGACAGCCGAAGCGCTCGAGCGCGACCTTGCCGCGCTGCTTTTTACCGAAAAAAAGGGGCTGGCAAAGCTTGGCGCATATAATCGCGGGGTTATAATGCGGCACTATTCGGTGAGCCGCATGGCGGACGATTACGAGGCGGCGTATGCAAAACTAAAGCCTTATCACCCCGCAAAGCAAGGCGGAATAATACTCAGCGGATATTATGGCTACCGCAACAGCGGCGACGACGCGCTGCTAGGCGTTATTGTCGGCGCGATAAGGAGCGTATTGCCCGATATGCCGGTTGTTGCGCTATCAAAAACGCCAAAGCAAACGGCGCTCCGCTATGGCATAGAAAGCGTGTGGCGGTTTAACCTTTTAAGCATAATAAGGCTGATGCGCCGCTCAAAGCTGTTTGTAAATGGCGGCGGGACGCTTATAACAAACGCGATGACCTCCACGAGGTCGCTTTGGTATTATGCTTCGCTAATGCGGTTGGCGAAAAAGCTCGGACTTGGAGTCATGCTCTACGCAAATGGAGTCGGGCCGGTGGTAGGCGAGCTTGGCTCGCGGATCGCAAAGGCTGCGCTTGAGGATTGCGATGTTATTTCGCTGCGCGAAGAGCTGTCGCTTTCCGAGCTTGAACGGCTAGACGTGAAAAACGAAAACGTGATTGTCACAGCCGACCCCGCGTTTATGCTTGAGCCATGCGACCCGGAGTGGCTCGCGCACCTGCTGTTGCGCGAGGGCCTCGATCAAAATGCGCGGTATGTCGCGTTTGCACTGCGACGTTGCGAGGGCTTGACGAAAAATTTCGAAGACGAAGTGGTAAAAGCATGCAAGGTATTGCAAAGCCGGTACGGGCTTGTGCCGGTATTTTACGCAATGCAGCGGCCAAGCGATACCGGGCTTGCGAAAAGCCTTGCCGCTAAAACCGGCGGGCGCTTTATATCGGAGCTCACGGCGTCGGAGCTGATTGGAGTTTTGTCAGCTTGCGAGTTCACCGTGGGTATGAGGCTGCACTCGCTAATATACTCGGCTGTGGCGGGCACGCCGGTAGTGCCGCTCTCGTATGACGTAAAAGTGGACGCGCTAGCAAGCTGCCTCTGCAAAGAGATCGGCGATCCGGAAGCCTTAAGGCCGATACCGGTTGGGAGTTTTACCTCCGAGGCGCTGGTCTCGGAGGCCGAGCGCTTGATTGCAAACCGAAAAGCAATGGCGCAAGGCATTTCTGCGGCCGCGAAAGCGCTTGCCGACAAAGCCGGGATGAACGCAAAGCTGCTTGCAAGTCTTATGGAGAGGCTTAAAGATGAAAAAGCGTAAAATCACGGTTTTTGCTTTGATATTTACGGCGCTAATGCTACCCCTAACCGCCGGATGCGCTGCGGAGCCGAAACTTGAACCGGTGGTAACTTTAGGCATACCGGAAAAGGAAAAACTCGTCGAAACGATTAAAATAAACGATTTCGTATTCAATATCTACAACTCGTACGCGGAGCTCGCCGGCTACGAGGGCGACGACACCGAACTTATTATTCCCAAAGAAGCCGGCGGCAAAGACGTGCTCAAGATTGGCGAGAAAGCCTTTTGGGGCAACAAGACACTAAAAAGCGTCAAGCTCCCGGAAAATTTGCGGTATATAGACCGTTTCGCATTCCAAAAGTGCACCTCTCTTGAGATTGTGGAGTTCAACCAAAGGCTAGAAACCATCGACGACTACGCGTTCGCCGAAACCGCATTAACCGAACTGAAGCTGCCGGTATCGCTTGCTTCGATAGGGAAATACAGCTTCTCGCATTGCGTGGGCTTCAAAGAGCTCGTAATCCCTTCCCGCGTGATCTCGATCGGCAAATATGCGTTTTACGGCAACACGACGCTCGAGTCGGTTACGCTTAACCAGCGGCTCGAAAAGTTGCCGGAACGCATGTTCTACAACTGTACTTCGCTGAAAAATGTCGAAATCCCGAAAAACGTAACCGAAATTGGCGAGTATGCGTTTGCCGGATGCACTTCGCTTGAGACTGTTATAATCCCCAAAGAAGTGCAAAAGGTCGGGGAGGGGCTATTCCACGGCTCGCCGAACGTCACGGTAGTGACGCCGGAGGGTTCGGCTGCCGCAAAATTTTGTGATAAAAACGGCGTCCGGTGGGTAAAGCCGGACGATAAATAACGCTGTGGCATAAACTTTATATAGAGAGTCCGCGGCGTGAAAAATTGACATCTACTCTAATCTAAGTTTTAGGAGCGCTAACAGCTGTGTACGTTGAATCAGTCAAGGTCGTAAAATTCGGCGGAACCTCGCTTGCCGACGCCGGACAGTTCAAGAAAGTAAGGGATATAATACTCTCGGACGAGAGCAGGAGGTATGTCGTGCCATCGGCGCCGGGAAAAAGGTTTCCGGACGACGAGAAGATCACCGACCTTCTTTATGCCTGCTACGACGCCGCAACCAAGGGCCAGGACATCGAGCCGATATTCACAAAGATAACGGAGCGCTTTGACGGGATAATCGCGGGGCTAGGGCTCGATTTGTCGCTCAAAGAAGAGTACGATACGATAAAGTACGCCCTCTTGCACAAAGCGGGCCGCGACTATGCGGCGAGCCGGGGCGAGTATCTGTCGGGCCTTATACTTTCTAAATACCTCGGCTATGACTTTATCGATGCGGCGGAAGTCATATTCTTTAACGACAACGGGACATTTGACGCCGAACGCACCAACGAGTTGCTAAGCGAGCGTCTGTCAAAGCACAAGACCGCGGTGATACCCGGCTTTTACGGCTCGATGCCGAACGACACAATAAAAACCTTCCCACGCGGCGGTTCCGACATCACCGGCGCTATCGTCGCGCGCGCCGTTCAAGCGGACCTCTACGAGAACTGGACCGACGTTTCGGGATTCCTTATGGCAGACCCGCGCGTGGTCAAAAACCCGCGCGTGATCGATATAATCACCTACCGCGAGCTGCGCGAGCTTTCGTACATGGGCGCGACCGTGCTGCACGAGGATTCTATATTCCCCGTGCGGTTTGCGGGCATACCAATCAACATACGCAATACCAACGACCCCTCAGCGGCTGGCACGATGATCGTCCCACAGACTTCCTCGCCCAGCGAGTATATAATCACGGGCATCGCGGGCAAAAAGGGCTTCTCCGTCATAACAATAGAGAAAGACATGATGAACTCGGAGCTAGGCTTCGGCCGCCGCGTGCTCGAAGTGCTTGAGAAAAACCAGATATCATTCGAGCATCTGCCCTCCGGCATAGACACAATGTGCGTCGTCGTCGCGACAAGCGCGCTTGAAAAGTGCCGGGAAACAATCGTAAACGGCATCTGCGCCGTGACCGAGCCTGAGTCTGTCTACATAGAGGACGGACTTGCGCTCATTGCCGTTGTCGGCCGCGGCATGATAAGGAAAAAAGGCACCGCTGCGAGGATATTGACCGCTGTGGCAAGCCGCGGCATTAACGTCAGGATGATCGACCAAGGCTCAAGCGAGCTGAATATAATAATCGGCGTGGACGACAGCGACTTTGAAGAAGCAATGCGCGCCATATATGAAGAGTTCTGCGAAAAGCCGACAAAATGAAGAATATTTAATAACACCGCCGCAAGGCTTATGCCTGCGGCGGTTTTTATTTTATCGGCGCGAGCTAAAGGCAGTATGTGAAATATGGCAGGCTTTGCCGCAAAGGCTAAAACGCCGGCAAGACCCTTGCAATAGGCGCATGCGCATAAAAAGACAAATGAGGGGAAAAGATAAAGAAACGACAAAATATGAAAAAGAGGGCTTATAACTTGCAAAGCACTGGTCATAAACCCTTACGAGATTTGCGTGAGTGTGGCAATGTGCTTCGCAGGCTGCGAACGGAGTATGTAAGCGACGACGGCAACGTGGACTATATACTCCGCAAAGCTACGGCGGCTTGCGAGCACTACAGGAGAAAAAAAATAAAGCCGCGGATTTTCAAAGCGGTAGACGAGATAGTACGCGGCTTTACGGAGTCGGCTGACATCCCGCCCGAGGAGAAGCTGACTCCCGATTATATTGCCTCAAAGCTCGACAGCTATAAGCCGGGCGGCGACGACGACGGCTTCACGCTTGAGGAGCTCTGCAGCGTGCCCGACTGCATAGCGCTCTCGCTGCTTTTCACGCTTGACAGGTTTAGGGAAGCCCGGCATGAGAAAAGGCGCGCCGACGAGGCTAAAGCCACGCCAAAAGAAAAAAGCGCCGAGGAGCTTGCCGCTGATGCGGCGTCCATTGGCGCCGAACTTTTGCGCGGCTTTGAGGAAATATCATTCGAGCGTTTCCTCGAGAAAGTATCGATAATAGAGCGCACCTTAATGGCTGACAAGCGCGGCATATACCCGCGCTGCGACGAGGAGACAAAGCAGCTCTACAGGCAAGCCGCAGCCGAGTACGCGAAAAAACATAAAGTCACCCAAAGGCAGGCGGCTGAGCTTGTCCTCGCGATGCGCTCGCCGGTAAAAGAGCACCCGATACTTAGGGCGGTATATTTCCCAATTATGTATACCGCCGCGTTCCTGCTTTCAGTATTAGCGGCGGCGCTTACGGATGGCGACCTTTTCCTCGCGCTGCTTTTGTATTTCCCACTGACCGAGCTTGTGCGCCAGTGCCTTGATTTTGCGCTCTCGAGGTTCGTCCCGCCAGGAGCCGTGCCGCGCTACAGGCTTGAGCGCTGTGACGACGTGCCCGAGACGCTGGTGGTTATCACCACGCTCCTTTTCGGCGGCAAAAGCGACGACGCGCTATTCGATGCGCTCGAGCGCTGCTATCATGCCAACCGCGATAAAAACGGCAATATCGCGTTCGGCATACTGGGCGATTTGCCCGACTCAGCCTCGCCCGAAGCGCCCGGCGACGCAGCGACGCTTAAAAATGCTAAGAACCGCATAAATGCGCTCAACAAGAAATACGGCGGCGGCTTTTACCTCTTTACGCGCTCAAGGACATATTCGGCGACCGAGGAGCGCTATATGGGCCGGGAGCGCAAACGCGGCGCGCTGCTCGAGCTTGCGGGGCTTATTGCCGCCGGCGAACGCGGGACGCTTACGGTCGTCGGCGACGAAAGCTACCTTTCCCGCGTCAAATATGTCATAACGCTCGACTCGGACACCCGGCTCGGGCTTGGCGGTGCGTGCGACCTTATAGGCGCGATGCTCCACCCCGCAAACCACCCCGTGGTCAAAAACGGTGTGGTGACAGAAGGCTATGCGATAATGCAGCCAAGGATGGAAACCTCGCTAGAAGCTGCGGGCAAAACCCCATTCGCGCGGCTGATTTCGGGAGCCGGCGGCAGCGACATTTATGCCTCGGCTTCATACGAAACTTATCAGACGATATTCGGTGAGGGCAACTTCTGCGGCAAAGGCATTTTCGACGTCCGTCTTTACTGGGAGCTGCTTAAAGACGCGTTTGCGCCCGAAACGGTGCTCAGCCACGACTTGCTAGAGGGCACAAGGCTGCGCTGCGCCTATCTTTCGGGTATAACGGCGACCGACAGCTGCCCTAAGACCGCGGACTCATATTTCAAGCGACTGCACCGCTGGATACGCGGCGACACGCAGGCGATGGCATATGCCGGCGACACGATTGTAACCGGCAGCAGCGTTGGCGTGCCTTCGGCATCGGCTATGGGCATTACAGGCAGCGCGGAGATTTCCGAGTACCGCCGGCTTGTGAGGGTGAAAAACCCTATTAGCATCCTTTCGCGCTATAAGCTGTTTGACAACATCAGGCGCGCGCTGCTTCCGGTATGCGCAGTATTGGCGATGGCTTATGGGCTGGCAATCGGCCCCGCCGCCGCGATTGTTGCGATAATATTCTCAACGCTTTATATTGCGATGCCCGTCATAATCGCGTCGGCAACGGCGACGCGCAGCCTCCCTCGCAGGTTCTACTCGTCGGTGACAAGCGGCGTGTGGCAGTCGCTCGGGCTCGCTTTGTGGAATCTTGCGACGTTGCTGCATACAGCGATGTGCGCGGCTGACGCGATGATAAGGGCGCTATGGCGCATGACGGTATCGCGCCAGCACCTGCTAGAATGGGTCACGGCTGCGGAAGCTGAAAAAATGCGCCGCGACTCGTTTGGCTACAACCTTAAGCTCACGCTGCCGACGTTTATCGCGGGCGCGCTGCTCGTGGTCTTTTCGCCGTACGCGCTTTACAAGCTGCTTGGTCTGTTGTGGCTTGGGTTGCCGCTGTTTTTCACGCTATCGGGGCGCGAGACGGTTACCGAAGCAGAGTCGGCGATAACTCCCGCTCGCCGCGCGGCAGTGACGAAGTATGTTTACGATATGTGGAAATACTTCTCCGAAACCGTCACTGCAGCCGACCATTGGCTCCCGCCCGACAACTTGCAGCTTGCGCCGTCCGAGATGGTCGCAAGGCGCACTTCCCCGACAAACATAGGGCTATATTTGGTCTCATGCCTTGCGGCCTATAAGCTCAGCATAATAAAGTCCGACGAGCTTTTCCGGCGGCTTGAAAAAGCCCTGGACTCGCTAGAGTCGATGCCAAAATGGCGCGGGCATCTTTACAACTGGTACGACACCGCGACGCTCAATGTGCTCGGTACGCCATATGTGTCGACAGTCGACAGCGGCAACTATGCGGTGTGCTTGCTGGTGCTCTCGCAAGGACTCACGGTTGAAAAAAGTTTGCGCGGCGAGAGGGCCGAGCGGCTGCGCGCGCGCATAAAAGCCCTGCTCGACTCGATGGATTTTTCGGTGCTGTACAATCCCGACAGGGACCTGTTTTACCTTGGTTACGATACAGCTGCGCAAAAGCCCGGCGGCGGCTACGACTTGCTTATGAGCGAGTCGCGAATAACAAGCTATTATGCCGTCGCGGCGGGCATGGTGCCGCGCGTTCACTGGAGGCGGCTTGGCCGTCCGGTGATAAGCGCCGACGGGCACATCGGGCTTCTGTCTTGGTCGGGCACGATGTTCGAGTACTTCATGGCCTCGTTGTTCTTACCGGTCTACAAAGGCTCGCTGATAGATGAGGCGCTCGCGTTTGCGTTCACGCAGCAAAAGAAAGAGCGGCTGCGCGGCATGTGGGGCAAGTCAGAGTCGTGCTATTTCGCGTTCGACGCGGCGATGAACTATCAGTACGCAGCGTACGGCGTCCAGAAGCTTGCGATGAAGCGCGGGCTCGACGCCGAAGCAGTACTCGCTCCGTATGCGTCGTTTTTGACATTGACCTACGCGCCGGTCGCCTCGCTGCGCAACCTCGAGCGGCTGAAAAAGTTCGGGATGTACGGTAAATACGGCTTTTACGAGGCGGTGGACTTCACACCCTCGCGCGTCGGCTCAGGTTGCGCGATAATCCGCACCTTTATGGCTCACCATGTGGGCATGAGCATAATATCGGCGGCGAACTTCTTGCTTGACAACATCTTTGTAAAATACTTTATGAGCGACCCGCGTATGGGCGCTGCTGCAGATAGCCTGCTTTGCGAGAAAATCCCGGTCGACGCGGTTATCCACAAGACTGTGCCATACCGCAGGGATATCCCTGTGCGCACGCACACTTTGCCTGCGCCCGAGCCTTACCGCGAGGACAACAAAGCCGTGCCTCGCACCGCAGTCGTATCAAATGGCGGGACAAGGATTGTCGCCACGGCAGCAGGCAAAGTGTGCCTCTACAATGGCAATAGCATTATAACTACGTCGCCGTTCGGGCAAAACGGCGACGGCGGGCTGAAGCTTTTCCTCGAGGTCAAAGACAAGCGCGGCTCGCGCGTTATAAACGCGCTTGACGGCGGTTTTTGCAGGTCGGCTTCTTCGACTTCGGTAAAATATATAAACGAAACCTCGTCTGGCGGCTCTCGGATGAAAACCGCCGCGATACTGACAGTGCGCGGTGACTGCACATGTTTTGTGATTACGCTCGCATACGAAGGCCCTGCCGCCGAAGTTTGTCCGCTTTTGTGCTTCGTGCCGGCGATTCGCCCTGAAAATGAGTATAATTCACACCCGGCATACCATGACCTTTCAGTTGAATCCGAGTATTTCGCAGAAGAGAATATACTGCTTTACAGGGCGCTCTCTAAAACCGGCGACAAAGAGCGGTGGCTTGCGGTAACTCTTGAAACTTCAAGCGGCGGGGTGTCGTTCACAACGAGGTGTGAGGGCGCGCTGCCGCTAATGTACGGCGACCGCGAGCTTGCCCAGCTTACCGAGCTGCCGCTCGGTAACGCGACAGGCGCATGCATTACGCCTTTCTGCGCAATAAAGAAGCGCTCCGAGACCAAAAGCGGGCGCTATGCTTGCACTTTCCTCATCGCGCCTGCAAAATCAAGGGCGGACGCGATACAAACGATACGCTACGTTCGCGCTACCCGCGAGCGCAGCTATGCGGACTCGGCTATAGCAAGCCTGCGGCGCTGGTCGCAAGCTGGCATGGGCGTGCTTTCGGCGCCAGACTCGATGCGCGCGGCTGAGCTACTCCTTGCCGCGACTTTCCACAAGCTGAAAAAAGACTACGAAGACGACAGCGAAGCAGGCAAGCTAATATTGCCTAGCCAGCCTCAGCCCAGGACTTCGCTTTGGCGAAACGCTATCTCAGGCGACTTGCCGTTTACGGTTATAAGCATCAGCACGCGGTTGATGCCCGGCGACGCTAGCTGCCACCTTATAGCGGCGTTTATATCGGCCCACAGGTGGCTGCGCGTGATGGGCATAAAGACAGAGCTTATAATCTGCTATGGCGAAATCGCAGCATACGGCGAGCCTGTGCGGACGATGCTTATCGACCTTGTGCGTGAGTACGGCGATGTGCGAATGCTTGGCGCGCCCGGCGGCGTGTACCTTTTGCGCTCGTCGCCCGACACCGCGCTGCTCCGCATGCTCTCGCGTCTTGACATTGTGCTCGACGGCACAAACACCCTCTCAAACGTTTACTTGCGCATAATGCGAGAGCGTCCTGAGCTGGTTTTCCACAGCGAGCCGAAAGTCCGCAGGGTTTATCCACAACAAGTGGAAAACTCTGTGGAAACGGATGTGAGATTGCCTGTCCGAGGCGGTTTTTTCGGTGTGGATAACTTCACGGTTAAATCCCGCGAGCAGGTGCTCCCGCAGTCGTATATCTACACCGGCAACGCGTTCGGTACGCTGATTACGCACAACAGCCTCGGTTATACATGGTTTGGCAACTCGCGCGAGCGAAGGCTCACGCCGTGGAATGGCGTAGCGCATGAGGGCATGCGCGGAGAGCGGCTAGTGCTTTGCCTGCCCGGAGCAAGCTGGGACCTTGCGGCCTCGGCGCATACGGTAAGCTTTGGGCGAGGCAACGCGGTGTACAAAGGCAAAATAGAGTACGGGGGCTTTGCGGCCGATTACGAGATTGCCGTAGGCGTCGATCCGCTTTTGCCGGTTAAAATTATAGCCGTGACATTCGACCGCGAGGACGCCATAACGCGCGCCGAGGTGCGCGACAATGCGGCTGGCAAGTTTTCGCCGGACGGCTCTTCAGCCGGCACGGGAGGCGCAAAGCTGGCGTTTGAGCTAACCCTCTGCTTCGGCTCGGAGCCTGCCGACCCGGACGCGGTTGTCCGCGAGTGCATAGGCGACACAGCGGTATATAGGTGCCTTTACGGCGAGTTTACGCACAAGCGGATATTTGTGACCGTAAGGCGGGTCGAGAGGGGATTTATATTTCTTTTAGGCATTACCGGCGAGCAAAACGACCTCTGCGGGTCCTATATACGCGAAAAGTATAAGGACATCTCCGACGTAGAGGCAGGGTTTGCTCTCTATGCGGCACGCGCTGAGCGGGTAGCCGGCGGGTTTATGCTCGAGTCGCAAAACCGCGCGCTCGACGAGATGTTTAACTTCTATATCCCATACCAAGTGCTGTCCGCAAGGCTGCTCGCGCGGACCGGGTTTTACCAGTCGGGTGGCGCGTACGGCTTCCGCGACCAGCTTCAGGACTGCCTCGCGGTTCTTTACTCGCATCCGAAAAAAGCGCGCGTGCATATTATCCGTGCTGCGTTCAACCAGTTCGCGCACGGCGACGCCATGCACTGGTGGCACCATCTGCCCGCGCGGGATACCGTCGTGACAAAAGGCGTGCGCTCGCTCTGCTCGGACGACTATATATGGCTACCGTACGCCGTAGCCGAGTATGTAACCCGCACAGGTGACACAAGCGTGCTTTCGGTCAAAATACGCTATGCCGACGCGCCAATATTGCGCCCGGGCGAGCACGAGCGATATAGCGAGGTTGGCAGGACCGAGTTTAAAGAGGACATCTATACCCACTGCGCGCGTGCGCTCGAGCGCGCGCTCGACAGGCTATCGCCGCGCGGGCTGCCTTATATTGGCAGCTGCGACTGGAACGACGGCTTAAACCGCGTCGGCATTGACCAGCAGGGCAACGAAACCGGCGGCGAAAGCGTATGGCTCGCGCAGTTTTTAGCGATAACTCTTGAGAAATTTTCGAAGCTCTCCGAGCTGCGCGGCGATTTTGACGGCAGTGAGAAGTACAAAGCCGCGGCTGCGTCGCTCCTTCTCGCGGTGGAGAAGTACGCGTGGGCGACCGACCGCTATGTCCGCGCATTTTATGGCGACGGTCTTGTGCTCGGTGCCGCCACTACCGAAGGCGGCTGCCAGATAGACATCCTGCCGCAGGCATTTGCGCAGCTTTCGGGCATGGGCAAAGGTAACACTGATGGCCATAGCCGCACGCGCACGGCGCTTGAGACGATGTTTGGGGCTCTGTACGACCGCGATTACCGGATTATGAAGCTGTTTACGCCCCCGTTCGTGCCGGGCACAGGCAGGAACCCCGGGTATATACAAGGCTATGTGCCGGGCGTGCGCGAAAACGGAGGCCAATACACGCATGCGGCGGTTTGGGCGGCGATTGCGATGCTCGATGCGGGCATGATAGACCAAGGCACCGAGCTGCTTTTCGCGCTCAACCCTGCCGAGCGCTGCACTGACCCCGAGCTTGCCGAAATTTACGGCGGCGAGCCGTATGCTATGGCCGGCGACGTTTACTCAAACCCCGACTTCGCCGGACGCTGCGGATGGTCGCTGTATACCGGCGCAGCTGCGTGGTACTACAAGGCTGTGCTTGAGTACCTGCTTGGGTATGACGAGCGTGCGGACGGGTTTAGCATCACGCCGAAGCTGTCGGCGCGCTTTCCGGGCTTCACCCTGCAGGTGCAGCGGCACGGCACGCAGTACACAATCCGCGCGCAGCTTGGTGATCGCACCGAGTACAGGCTTGACGGTGAGCCTGTGGCGGATAAGTTCTTCCCCTTTGATAAAAAACGGCATAATCTTGAAATAACGGTTGAAAATAAACAGTCTGGGTAGTATAATATACCTGATATTTTCTATTTGAGTTGAGAAAAAACAATTGACGCCCGTCGGACATGCCGTTACCGGCGGGCATTTACATAGGGAAGGAGTGTTTGCATGCCGCCTACTAGAATTAAGCTCGCCGATTCGGTTTACCTCAACGTAATAGAAACCGACAAATTTAAAACGAACTTCATATCGGCAGAGTTTTTCATCCCCCTTCGCGCCGAGACCGCGGCTAAAGCGGCGCTGTTGCCCTCGGTGTTATTGCGCGGGACGAAAAAGTACCCCGACATGGCTTCCTTAAACAGGCAGTTCGACTACCTTTACGGCTCGTATATCTGGCCTCGCAACTACAAGCTGGGCGAAACGCAGGTCATCGGGTTTTCCTCCTATGTGCTCGCCGACAAATACGCGCTTGAGCCGACGCCGATTATGTCTGAGCTGCTCGGCGTAATGGAGGAGATAGTGTTTAGCCCTGTCACCGAAGGCGGAGTGTTCCGCGCCGATTATGTGGAAGGCGAAAAGCGAAACCTTATCGACCGAATCAAGGCGCAGATAAACAATAAGAACTACTACGCCGTAAAGCGCTGCCGTGACGAGATGTGCCGCGGCGAAGCTTATGCAGTCTCGGAGCTTGGCGAAATAGAGGACGTGCAGGCTGTAACGCCCGAGTCGCTTTATGAGTTTTACAAATGGATAATCTCGGGCACGCGGGTCGAGCTTTATTTTGTGGGAAGCTTTGACATTGGCAAGCTGACCGAGCAGCTGCGCGATATATTCGGGCGCTGCGCGAACATCTCGGCTCCGGAGCTGAAGACCGAGGTCATCCGCCGCGCCGAAAAGGTTAAGGAAGTAATCGAGGATCAGCCGGTCAAGCAGGGCAAGCTTTCACTTGGCTTCCGCACCGACTGCACGCTTGCCGACCGCGACTATCATGTGTTCGCGATGTTCCGCGAGCTTTACGGCGGCTCGCCGACGTCAAAGCTGTTTGTGAACGTGCGCGAAAAGCTCAGCCTTTGCTATTACTGCAGCGCTATGGGAGAAGCGCATAAGGGCATTATGATAGTCTCAAGCGGCATAGACGTGGCGAACAAGCAGAAGGCCCAAGACGAGATTTTGCGCCAGCTGGAGCTTACGCGCGCGGGCGAGATAACCGAGGCGGAGCTTGCCGCCGCGCGCAACTCGCTTAAAAACAGCTACCGCGAGCTTTACGACAACGCTGACTCGATAAAGTCTTGGTACACCTCCCGCATGCTTGTGGGGCGCGACGACTCGCCCGAGGACGCGGCGGCTGCAATTGAGACGGTCACCGCAGAGGATATAGCCAATATGGCAAAGCGCGTGACGCTTGATACAATCTATTTCCTCAACGGAACGCTGAAGCCCGACGAAGGGAGCGATGAAGAATGATCGAAAGCAGGGTGAACGTGAAAGAAAACCCCGCGATTGGCGAAAAGTATTACTATGTAAAGCACAAAAGCGGGCTTGATATATACGTAATCCCGAAGAAGCTGTCTACTTACTATGCGATGTTCGGGACAAAATACGGCTCGGTGCATAACAAGTTCCGCATCAAAGGCGAGGCAGAGTACACTGAGGTGCCAGACGGCATCGCGCACTTCCTTGAGCACAAAATGTTCGAGAACGAGGACGGCGAGGACACGTTTGCAAAGTTTGCGCGGACCGGCGCTTCGGCAAACGCTTACACCTCGTTCCTCTGCACGATGTACCTTTTCTCGTGCACCGATAAGTTCTATGAATCACTGGAGATTCTGCTCGACTATGTGACAAAGCCCTATTTTACAGAGCAGTCGGTGCAAAAGGAGCAGGGCATAATCGCTCAGGAGATACGCATGGGCGAGGACAACCCCGGCAGGGCGCTGTTTTTCGGCTTGATGCGCGCGATGTACAAAAACCACAACGCGAGGATCGACATTGCGGGCACGGTGGAGTCGATAGCAAAAATCGACCATCATTTGCTTTACAAATGCTATAACACCTTCTACAACCTCGGCAATATGGCGCTCTGCGTTAGCGGAGACGTGACGCCCGAAGAGGTCATCGCCGTAGCCGACAAGGTGCTAAAGCCCCAGGCCACGCATGAGGTGGAGTGCATAGAGCCTGCGGAGGATCCGGAGGTAAATAGGCCAAATTTCACCTGCAGGATGCAGGTCGCAAAGCCGCTTTTTGCGATAGGCGTCAAAGACGTTGAGATTTCAAGCAACCCGTACGAGCGCATGAAAAAGAACGCCGCGATGACGGTGCTCGAGAACATGCTGTTCGGTGGAGCTAGCGAGTTTTACAACAAGCTCTATGAAGAGGGGCTGATTACAAAGAGTTTTGGCGCATGGCACGACCACAACCACAGCATGTCGATGTTCTGCGTCCAAGGCGAATCCGACCGCCCCGAAGAGGTCTACAGCCGGTTCCTCAAATATATTGATAAGCAAAAGCGCGACGGGCTATCAAAAGACGATTTCGAGCGCTGCCGCAGGGTGATGTTTTCAAACTTCATCAAGGGGTTTGACAGCACCTCCGAGATAGTGAATAACTTCCTCGGCAATTTCGTGTTCGAGGGCGCCGACATGCTCGATTACGCCGAGGTAATCCGTGAGCTTGATTTTGAGTATACCGATAAAATTTTCAGGTCGGTGTTCCAGGACAGCCACTACGCGCTTGCGACAGTTTACCCTCTTGAGGAAGCCGAAAAAGTATGAGTTCCCGCAATCTTGAAAGCTATATATCGTTCCCGGGGCTTGGTATTGGCGAGTTTAAAATAAACTCGGTTGCGATAAAAATCGGGTCGCTTGAGATCGTCTGGTACGGCATCTTAATAACGCTCGGCATTGTGGCGGCCGTATGCTATGTTTTGTACCGCGCGCGTCAGGAGAAAGTGAGCTCCGACGACGTGCTCGACCTTGCGATATACGTGGTGCTCGCCGGCCTTGTCGGCGCGCGGCTGTACTATGTGCTGACTAATCTGCCCTCTTATATAGGCGATACGGTCAGCGAGACGCTAATGAACATAGCGGCGATTTGGAAAGGCGGGCTTGCCATTTACGGCGGCATTATCGGCGGATCAATCGCGGCGGCGTTGTTTATAAAAATAAAAAGGCTGAAAATCTGGCGGATTTTCGATATGCTTGGCCCGGCGACAATGCTTGGGCAGATAATCGGCCGCTGGGGGAACTTTACAAACGCCGAGGCATACGGCGAACCGACTACCCTCCCGTGGCGGATGGGCATACGCAATAAGTATCATCCCCAAACGATATATGTGCACCCCACATTCCTTTACGAGTCGCTGTGGAACCTTATTGGGTTTATAATTATAAACCTCCTTTACAAAAAGAAAAAATTCGACGGTCAGATACTCCTAATGTATCTCGCATGGTATGGCTTCGGGCGCATGTTCATCGAGGGCTTGCGGACTGACAGCCTATACGTTGGCGACGTGCGCATCTCGCAGCTTGTGGCGTTCGTGTCGTTTGTGGTAGCCACGGCGCTGCTTATAGTTATGTCCGCGCTCGCGCGCCGCGGCAGGTTTGCACCTACCGCTTTTATGAAGGCGGCAGAAGCGCCAGGCTCGCAAAATGCAGGTGAAAACGCATCTGAGCCGACTGGCGAAGGCGAAGCGGATGGCGGAGCAAAAGAGGGCGAGGGCGCCGGTGCCGATGGGAAAGCTGGTGCCGACGATGCGCCGGCAGATGGCAACTCTGATAGCAAAGACGGCGGAGAGAATACGACAGATGGCGAAAATAATTGACGGAAAAGCGATTTCTGCGCAGATTCGGGCCGAGCTGCGCGAAGAGGTTTCAAAAATGAATACAAAGCCCGGCCTTGCGGTAATACTCGTGGGCGACGACTTGGCTTCTCATACATATGTGAGAAACAAGAAAGCCGCCTGCGAAGAGGTCGGGATGTATTCGGAGGTCCACTATTTGCCGGGCGAGACAACGGAGAGCGAGCTGCTCGAGCTTATAGAAAAGCTCAACCGCGACGAGAAAATCCACGGGATACTAGTGCAGCTCCCGCTGCCCGCGCATATAAACGAATCAGCGGTGATAAAAAGCATCGACCCGGGCAAGGATGTCGACTGCTTCCACCCCTATAACGTGGGCAGGCTGACTATTGGCGAGCCGGTATTTTTGCCCTGCACGCCGGCGGGAATTATGGAGCTGCTTTCCCGCTCGGGCATTGAGGTGGCGGGTAAGCGCTGCGTAGTCGTCGGGCGCTCAAACATAGTCGGCAAACCGATTGCAATAATGCTTCTGCACGCGAATGGCACGGTTACGGTTTGCCACTCGAAGACAAAAGACCTCGCTGAAGAGTGCAGGAGGGCTGAAATCCTAGTTTCGGCTGTCGGCAGGGCTGGCTTTATAACCGCCGACATGGTATCGACCGGAGCGGTCGTTATCGACGTGGGAATAAACCGTGGGCCGGACGGCAAGCTCTGCGGCGATGTGGATTTCGCCGCCGTCGAGCCGAAAGCCTCATACATTACGCCGGTCCCGGGCGGCGTCGGCCCGATGACAATAACGATGCTCCTCAAAAACACCCTCGTTGCTGCAAAGCAGCGAGTGTAAAGCCAACTAAAAAATATGTGTCAAAATAAGTGTCAAGCCGGGGGCGGCTGCTCCCGGCTTGCATATTACCCCTTAGGAGAGTAGCTTTGTGAATACCCGGCTGACTTTCAGGCAAGGCTTAATAGACGCGTTACCAATATTTTTCGGTTATTTTTCGGTCGCAATCGCATTTGGGATACTTGCCGCGTCGCGCGGCGTGCCGGTTTGGCTTGCGGCGGCGGTTTCGATGACCGCATTTACCGGCACGGGCCAATTCGTATTTTTAGACCTTGTCGCAGCGGGCGCGGCGATAATTGAAACTGCGCTGACAATGCTTGTCATAAACGCGAGGTATTTTCTTATGTCGCTCTCATACTCGCAAAAGCTGCCGGCTGACATAACGCTTTGGCAGCGGCTTATAATTGGCTTCGGCAACACCGACGAGGTGTTTGCTATCGCGATGACGCGCGACGAGCCGCTAAACTTCAAATACCTGCTGGGGCTGATACTCTGCTCGTACTCGGGCTGGGTGTCGGGCACAGTGGTCGGCGGGCTTGCGAGCGGGATTATACCGGACACGATACTCTCGGCGCTAGGCATTGCGCTTTACGCGATGTTCATAGCATTGATCGTGCCGCCCGCGAAAAAATCAAAGCCGGTTCTATCGGTCGTGATTCTGGCGGCGGCGATAAGCTGCGCGCTCGCCTTTGTACCCGCTCTTGGCTTTTTGGGCGACGGATGGCGGGTAATAATAAGCGGCATTGCTGCGGCGGCAGTATGCGCGGCTTTGTTCCCGGTGAATGAAGAAAGCATGGAGCACGGCGGCAGCACCAACACTTCTAGCAGACACCAAGGCGGAAAGGAGGCTGCAGCCGAATGAGGCCGAGCATTTTTCATCTATGCGTATTGGCGGCAGTCACAGCCGCGGTGACATATCTGGTTCGTATCGTCCCGCTTGCAGTTTGGCGCGGCAAGTTTAAAAACGCATATGTGCGCTCGTTTTTTACATATGTCCCATACGGTGTGCTCGCGGCGCTCGTCTTTCCCGGAGTGCTATACAGCACCGAGTCGATGATTCCGTCTTTAATCGGGGGTACCGTGGCGCTTGGACTGTCGCTGGCGGGCGGAAAGCTGCTCATAGTCAGCGGCGCATCCGTTTTGGCTGTGCTTGCGACCGAGCTGATTTTGCGAATTTTTTAGCGTGTTGACAAAAAATTTTTATTTGTTATAATAAAATCGAAACATATAGTACGGACGGTTTACGCCATTGAAGGTTTTGCTTTTATCGGACATTCACCTTTGCCATATCCCTTGGTACGGGATGAGCCCCGAGGCTAGGATGGAAAAGCTGGTACGCGACCTTTGCGACGAGTACGAGCGCGAGCCATATGAAGCGGTACTGATGCTCGGCGACTACTCTCTCGACTATTGGGAGGTCGGGCCGCTGTACGGCTCGTATTCAAACGGCGGGGTGAGCAATACCGCAAGGTTTTTGCGCGATTATGTAAAAAGATTCCCCTGCCCGGCATATTTTATCCCGGGCAACCACGAGCAGTACACGCACGAAGATTGGGAAAGGATAACGGGCGCCAAACGAAGCTTTGTAGTAACGATTGGCGACGCCGTGTTCGTGATGCTCGACAATTTCGGTGAGAATTTGAATGCGCCCGTGCACAACCACGGGACGTATTCTTTTTCTGATACCGGGCTGATAAGGAATGCGATAAAGCAAAACCCAGGCAAAATGGTATTTCTGTGCGCCCACGATTTTGCGCTCGGATCCGAGCGCGACGAGTTTAAAACACTCGTGCGCGAGGAGGACGCGATAATTGCAATGTTTGCGGGCCACACGCACAAGTCCGAGATTATATGGACAAACGACGAGTATGGTAGCAAGCCTTTGTGCCGAGCCGGCAACTACTCGTACTCGTCGATGCCAAACCCCGAGGACTCTATGTGGGGCTGGCGCGAGATTAAAATTGACGGCGACAAAGTTACGACCGCATATGTAGTGCCCGAGAGCATGGTCAATTTTGGCGCCGGCGAAGTTAAAATAGACTCTCACCGTCAGGACGCTGCAGAGCTCACCTGACGGGTATTTGCGCGCGCAAAAAAATATAGCCGCGCCGCGTGCTGGCGCGGTTTTTTAACATAGAGAAACCTTTTGCGCAATCCTTTATAAAACGGAAGATTTTTAATGCTTACACATATAAATGAAACAAGAGAAGAGAATCTTAGGAAATACTATTCAGCCGACATCGCTGTGGTCGGAGCCGGCCACGCCGGGATTGAAGCGGCACTTGCAGCCGCCCGGCTTGGCCTTTCGACTGTGCTTTTTACGCTTAACCTCGACGCCGTCGGCAACATGCCATGCAATCCCTCGATAGGCGGCACCGGCAAAGGCCAGCTTGTGTTTGAGCTTGACGCGCTGGGCGGCGAAATGGCCCGCGTCGCCGATATCGTGACGCTACAGTCGAGAACGCTAAATGAGAGCAAAGGGCCGGCGGTGCAGTCGAAGCGCGTCCAAGCCGACCGATTCCTGTACAGGCAGATAATGAAGTCGGTGCTTGAAAGCCAGCCGAACTTAATACTAGTGCAAGCCGAGATAACAGAACTTGTCACGGAACCTGCGCCCGGCGGGAAAAGAAGGGTCGTTGGCCTGCGCACGCGGCTCGGCGCCGAGTGGAGCGCCCGTGCGGTGATTTTGTGCACCGGCACTTTCCTCGATAGCCGCGTGGTGGTCGGCGAAGCCGTTTACCCTTCAGGCCCGGACGGGATGCTGCCGTCGGAAGGGCTTTCAAAATCGCTGCGCGAGGCTGGGATAAGCCTCATGCGCTTTAAGACAGGCACGCCCCCGCGCGTGCATGCCGATACCGTCGACCTTGAGCGGCTCGAGATCCAGTACGGCGAAAAGCATATAACGCCGTTTTCAACGCTTACCGACGAAGAGGAGCTCAACTCGCGGGAGCAGATACCCTGCCGCATAGTTTACACCAACGCGAAAACGCATGCGATCATTCGCGAGAACCTGCACCGCTCGCCGCTCTACTCGGGCGTGATAGAAGGCGTTGGCCCACGCTATTGCCCGAGCATTGAGGATAAGGTCGTAAGGTTCGCCGACAAGGAGCGGCACCAGCTATTTGTGGAGCCGCTCGGCCGCGATACGAAAGAGCTTTACCTGCAGGGATTCTCGTCGTCTTTGCCCGAGGATGTGCAAATTGAAATGCTGCACTCGCTTGAAGGATTTGAAAACGCACGCATGACGCGCACCGCTTATGCGATTGAATACGACTGCGCCGACCCGACGCAGCTTTACCCGACGCTGGAGTTTAAGGAGATTGAAAACCTCTACGGGGCGGGGCAGTTCAACGGTACCTCGGGCTATGAGGAAGCCGCCGTGCAGGGGCTCGTCGCTGGGATTAACGCCGCGCGCAAGCTTTTGGGGCAAAAGCAGATAGTGCTAACGCGCGAGTCGAGCTATATTGGGATGCTGATAGACGACCTTGTCACAAAAGGCACAAACGAGCCGTACCGTGTTATGACTTCGCGCTCGGAGTTCAGGCTGCTGCTCAGGCAGGACAACGCATACGACCGTCTCGCCCCGATAGGGCGGGAAGTGGGGCTGCTCTCCGAAGAGCGGTACAAGGATTATATTGAACGCGCCGAGATGGTGAAAAAAGAGCGCGAACGCTTTGAGCGCACGACCATAAGGCCCTCGCCGGAGCTGAACCGCCTGCTTGAAGAAAAAGGCGGCGGCCCGATAACGGTGCCGGTTAAGCTTGCCGACCTTTTGCGCAGACCGGGCGTAGACTGCGAGCTTCTCGCTGCCTTTGACCCCACCCGCACCGATATCCCCGAGTCGCTGCGAAGGAAAGCCGAGATAGAGCTGAAATACGAGGGTTATATCAAGCGCCAGCTCGCCGAAGCCGAGCGCATGAAAAAGCTCGCCGAAAAAAAGCTCCCGCCCGATTTTGACTACTCGGCTATAAAAGGGCTCAGCAACGAAGCGGTCCAAAAGCTTAACAAAATAAAACCGGCCGATATAGGCCAGGCGTCGAGAATCAGCGGAGTATCGCCAGCCGATATAGGCGTTTTGCTTATCTTTTTTGGCATCAAATAATCGCGGCATCCTACCGCCGGCGCCATCGCGCCAGGTAATGGCCGTGACCTCGCAATTGACAGCTATGCGCGATTAGTACAATAACGGATTACGGATTGGATATGGGTATAGCGATGAATTTGGAAGAAAACGTAAATCTTATAAGCGATACTCTCACGGCAAATGGTATTAAGCTGTGGGAGGGCGCCGAACTTTTGCTTGCGCGCCTTTCGGAACGATTACTTGCGGCAAACGAACTTGTCAACCTGACCTCTATCGACACGCCGGAAGGCGTGGCGCTTATGCATTTCGCCGACTCGCTCACCCTGCTCCCCTACCTTAACCCCGGCGAGACGTTGCTCGACGTGGGGAGCGGCGCAGGATTCCCCGCGTTGCCGGTGGCGATAGCAATGCCCGAGGTGCGGGTCACCGCACTTGACGCGACGCAGAAAAAAGTGACGTTCGCTGCCGACGCGGCGCATGAGCTTGGACTGCGCAACTTCTCGGCGCTGTGCGGGCGCGCCGAGGACCTTGGCGCCGGGCCGCCTTACCGCGAACGGTACGATGTGGTTACGGCACGCGCTGTCGGCAGGCTGAACGTGCTTTGCGAGCTTTGCCTGCCATTCGTTCGCGTGGGCGGAAGGTTTATCGCCATGAAAAGCATCTCGGCAGCCGAGGAAATAGAGCAAGCTCGACATGCGCTGACAGAGACCGGCGGGGAAATCGCGGAAAATATAACATTAACGCTGCGGGGCGGGGAGGAAGACCTAACGCGAGTGCTGATAATAATACAAAAAGTTGCACCTACCCCAAAAATCTACCCGCGCCGCTACTCGCAAATAACTAAAAACCCCTTATAACGAGCGTTTACTTCAGGGTACGCCTAAAACTTTTATTGGGTGATACTCCGGGACAAAACAAAATATTATTCTCTGGCACGATTTTCGTGCGGGAAATAAACCTCCGTGATATGATTTGGTTACATACTAAAAATCACGGAGGTTTAATGTTGTGCTGAGCGGAGTAGATACCGTATACGAAATTGCGTGCGACGCTATTATTCCCAACCCTTCGCAGCCGAGGAAGGAGTTCGACGAGGAAGCAATCGCAAGGCTTGCCGACAGCATCGCGCAGTACGGCATCCTTCAGCCGCTGACGGTGCGCCGCTCGCCCGAAGCCGAGGGCAAATATGAACTGGTGGCGGGCGAACGCAGGCTGCGCGCGGCGAAGATGCTTGGGCTGCAAAGCGTGCCATGCCTTATACTCAATGTCGACGGGCTGCGGTCCGCCGAGCTGTCGATAATCGAGAACATTCAGCGGGAAAACCTGAACATGTTCGAAGAAGCCTCGGCAATAGCGGAACTGATATTCATTTACAAGTACACGCAGGAACAAGTTGCGCGCAGGCTGTCGACAAGCCAATCGTATGTGGCAAACAAACTAAGACTGCTCCGGTACGACGCAGACGAACGCGAGGCGATACTAAAGGGCGGGCTGACGGAGCGCCACGCGCGCGCTATATTAAGGCTTCCGCAAGAGATGCGGATGGGCGCGATTGAACATGTGATAAAGCATAGCCTCAACGTGTCGCAGACCGAAGCTTATGTGGAAAAAAAGCTGAGCGAGCAAAACTGCCAGCCCGAAACGCGCCGCGGCAGGCGCAAGATGATACTAAAGGACATTCGCATACTGTTTAACACAATCGACCGCGCCATCGAGACTGTAATGGGAGCGGGCATAAAAGTGACAAAGCAAAAAAGGGAGCTTCCCGACGCTATAGAAATTCTCATAAGGGTGCCGAAGTAATATGGAAACACACATCAGACCCGGCTGCCGGTCGGCGGCCGGGAATTTTATAGCTTGAAAAAACGCGGGGCAGGTGGTATCATAGCGTAAAAAACGGAGCAATAAAATGAACGGCATTGCGGAGAAAATTATAGAGATTGGCAAAAAAATGTACGAGCGCGGCTTTGTCGCCGCAAACGACGGCAACATAAGCGCCCGGCTCCCCGACGGTAGCATCCTTATAACCCCGACGGGAGTTTCAAAGGGCGATATGACGGCCGATATGCTGTTGCGCGTTAACCTTGAGGGGAAAATACTGTCCGGTAGCGGCAAAAAGTCATCCGAAACAGGCATGCACCTGAGGATATACAAAGAAAACACCGAGATATGCGCCGTCGTTCACGCGCACCCGCCTTACTCAACCGCATTCGCGGTAGCCGAGCAGCCGCTGGATTTGCCGATATACCCCGAAGCTTTAGTGCTGCTTGGCGAGGTGCCATGCGCGCCTTATGCAAAGCCCGGCACGCCTGCAGTCGGTGACTCGGTCGCTCCGTACTGTAAAACCCACCGCGCCGTGCTGCTCGCCCATCATGGGCTTGTCGCATGGGGCCGCGACCTGACTGAAGCGTGGCACCGCATGGAGGCGGCCGAAGGATATGCGCGCATTATACTACTAACAAAATATGTGATGGGCATCGTAAAGCCGCTCACGCAAAAAGAGATAAACGAGCTGAAAACGGAAGGCTAATAAAAAGCCCGCCACCAAATTGAGATAGCGGGCAATATAAAGGGGCAGCTTAGCGTTTCTTTCTTGCCGCCAAGGCTGCCGACGCGGCTATAAGGAGCATAAATACTGCCGGCGTAAAGTCGAAAGTAGCGGGAGCGGGCGGCGTTGCTCCTGCTGTTTCATCAAGTTCTGGCTCTGGTTCGGGCTCGGGCATCACGACAGGCCCGCCGAAGACATATTCTTCAGGCGCTTGCGAGCCGAGCGCAACAACATGGCCGTCGGGGAACAGGTCGTTTACTTGCAGCGAAAACCCGTAGGTTTTGCCTTCCACACCGGGCTCAAGCAGAGGGATAGCAAACTCCACGGTGTAGGTCCCGTCGCCTTTAGTTACCGCACCTTTTGTCTGCTCTACAAGCCCATACGGGTCGGGAGTGCCGAACAGCTTTGTCGCCTCCGAGTCAAGCGAAATTTTTGTCTTGCTGCCGAGCATATCCTCGTCGACCCAAATTTCAACTACATCGTTCTCCCATGGGTTGTCGCTGCTTTCTATGTAATCTTTTTCGCGCATAAGGATGTCGTTGTCGCTGACAACCACGCAGACGTAAAGCTTTTCGGCGTCGTAAAGCAGGTATGCGGTTGCCTTCGCGTCGCTTTCGAGCGAGTCGCCGGTGGTGTGAAACGGCTCCCCAAGCGGAACCGCGACGCTTTGCAGGTATATCTCGTCGAGCACTCCGTCGACAACGGGCGTACCCATCAAAATCTTGTCCGATTGCGCGGAGGTGGCTGTTGCAAACGTCGCGGCTATAAAGGCGGCAAGTAGTATCGACCACAGTTTTTTCATGTCAATCCCCCTTTATTTTATTTTGTATATAAATATATGGTTTTCGCCGTGGCGGTTATGCCGGGGAAATAAACGGGGAATAAGCCATAAAAAGGATGAGCAAAGGTCAAAAAATATCGCAGCGGTTTTATCGCTGCGAAAAATGGCTATATAAGAGGCTTGCCTTCCCACTCGCGGGCGGGCTGCGCGCCTAAGAGCCTAACAATTGTAGGTGCTATGTCCATGATGGACGTACCCTCGGGCAGCGTGCCGGGCGCAATGCCTTCCCCGCGGATAAACAGCGGGATAAGCATGTCTTCGTCCATATCGGAGCCGTGGGAGCGGCTGTGCCCGCCGTGGTCGGCGGTGACAAAGACGTTGTAGCCGCGGCAAAGCGCAGCTTCGGACAAACGCGCGATTTCGTCCCACGATACGCGGACCGAGCGCATATACTCGTCGGAAAGCCAACCGGTGGCATGGCCCTGCTCATCTACCCATCCGAGATAGACAAAGATAAAATCGGGCGACCGGCGGGTAATGCTTTCGATTGCGGCGAGCGTTACAAGCTCGTTTGTCTCTTCATAACCGAGCATCGATTGGTTATAGTACGCCGCCTCGCTGATCGAGCCAGGCCTCGCAATGTCTCGCAGCGGCTCCCAGTTGTAAAAGAAAGCGCAGCTTTTTTCCGCCGCTTTCAGCCGCTCGCAAAGCCCGTCGAGCGGGCGCACCAACGGGGTGTATGTGTTTGACAATATCCCATGCCTTTCGGCTGGCACGCTGTGAAACAGCGACATATGCGTAGGCAGCGTGACCGAAGGCATAACGGTCCGCGCCGAGAGGGTGTAAAGCGAGGATTCTAGAAACTCTTTTACCGCGGGGTGCCCGCACTCTATGACGGCGTCGGGGCGCATGCCGTCGACAAGTATAAGCAAAGCTTTGCCGCCCATAATATTTCCTTTCCTTGAGTTTGTTAAGCTAATTTTATCCGCTGTGGGCTTTATTGTCAAGGCTTAAGTTCCTTTGCCGTCGATAGCGGCTTTGGAAAGCTCCTTTATAATTTCGCTGCCTGTACTTGAATTCGGGCACGCAGCGTGTTATTATATCTTTCGAATAGTGCCATTTTGATGCACCGGCGCATTACCCCATATTTGGAGGGCAAACGCATGAGATATGGTGAAATCGACTTCGATGCGCTGGCGAAACGCTATGAAAAGTGGTGGCGCGGAGAGCTTGGAAGGCCGATTATACCGGTGGTAATCGGCGGCGCAGACCCAGGTAGGCCAATGCCGAAAGTGCCCCCGCTGAGCTTTGCGACAGCTTTTGACGAGCGATACTCGCCCGAAGAGCTGCTTGACAGGGCTGACTATGACCTTTCATGCTCTGAGTATTTCGGCGAGGCGTTCCCGATGGTAAACCTCAACGTTTTCGGGCCGGGCGTCGCCGCGGCGTTCATGGGGGCAGAGGTAAATGTGGCGCCGTATACAATCTGGTTCGACTGCCCGTATAAGCCGCCTTTGAAGGAGCTGCATTTTGAGTATCGCACCGACACGAAATACTACCGCCGCGTGCGCGAGTTTTATATGGTGTTCGCGCAAAAATACGCCTCGCGCGCGTTAATTTCGATGGCGGACCTTGGCGGAGTGATGGATATACTCGCCTCCTTCCGCGGCACCGAGAACCTGCTTTGCGACCTTTACGACGAGCCGGAGGAAGTCATGCGGTGCGTGCGCGAGATACAGGCCGCGTGGCTGCGATACTTTGACGATTTCACCTCAATAATCGCGCCGGTGGCAAAAGGTTTCTCTCATTGGGACGCAATATACTGCGAGCGGCCGACATATATACTCCAAAGCGACTTTTCGTATATGATAAGCCCAGAGATGTTCGAGCGGTTCGTGCTGCCCGAGCTTGAGTCGACGGCTGCAAAGCTCGACCGCACGTTTTACCATCTTGACGGCGTGGGGCAGCTTGCTCACCTTGATATGCTCTTAAAATCAAAGAACATAAAAGGCATACAGTGGGTGCCCGGCAGCGGCATGCCGGAGCGGCTGGACTGGACAGATGTTTACAGGCGTATCGGCGAATCGGGCAAAAAGCTGCACAATGTTTATGCGAGGCTTGAAAACCTTGGCGCGGCGCTGTCGATGCTCCCTTCGCCCGACACGCTGTTTTTGGGCACGCATTGGTACCCGCAGGAACAAAAGCATAACGCCTTTGAGCTTATGCGAGCCGCCGGGTGCGAAATGATTGAGTAACCCGGCAGCGACGAAACTCTCTGCCGGATACGATATATTTGAGTGAAAATTACATAAAAGACGGAGTTTTGAATGCAGACGATTTTAAGGCTTGTAAAGATGGCGCGCCGCTGGTGGGGGCCGCTGATACTCGCGACGCTTGGAGTGCTCGGCACGGCGCTGCTCGGGCTTGTCACACCCGAGGTAGTACGGCGCTTTACGGCGGTCATCAGCACGCCCGGTGAGCTGACAGTTGAAAAAATCGCGATTTATACGGCGGCGCTTGTCGTAGCATACCTCCTTCGCGCGCTGTGCAGGTATACGTCGCTTTCGCAGGCGCATGTCGCCGCGTGGAACTTCGTCGGCGAGATGACCCTTGCGGTATACGACAAGCTGCAAAAACTTTCGCCAAGATATTATAAAGACAAGCAGACCGGCCAGCTTTTATCAAGAGTGATAAACGACACGCGCGCGCTCGAGGTGCTTATCGCCCACTCGCTCCCCGATTTTTTCACAAACGTGCTCGTACTTCTATTCGTAACGCTTGTAATATTCATCATAAACCCATTGCTCGCGGCGCTGTCGCTTATCCCCGTTCCGATAGTGCTGCTTATTAGCACGCAGTTTTCAAAGCGTGTCGTCCCGCTGTTTAATATAAACGCAAAAGTACTGGGTGAGCTTTCGGGCGATGTGCAGGAGCATCTCTCCTGCGTGCGCGAAATCCAGGCTTTCGGCCGGGAGAGCTACGAGTACGAGCGGATAAAAAAGGCTTGCAAGCACTACAGCTTCGTTAACATCCGCGCAAACTATGCAAACGCGGTATTCCAGCCTTCGGTGGAGTTTTTCACCTCGCTCGGCTCGGCGTTTGTTCTTGGCTTCGGTGGCATGTTTATACTTGGCCAGCGGCTAAGAGTGGCGGATTTGGTCGGCTTTTTTATGTACCTTTCGCTGTTTTACCAGCCGTTGACGGTGCTCGCGAGGCTCGTAGAGGATGTCCAGTCGGCGCTTGCGAGCGCGCGCCGCGTGTTTGAAGTGCTCGACACCGAGCCTGATATAAAAGATACTGCAGAACAAAAAGAGCTGCTGGCAGCCGAACAGTTCCGCGGTAAAATCGAGTTTGACGACGTCAGCTTCTCCTACGTGCCGGGCGAGCCGGTGCTCGAGAATATAAGCTTTACGGCTGAGCCGGGCGAGATGGTGGCGATTGTCGGCGCAACGGGCGTTGGCAAAACCACAATAACTGCGCTGCTCGAGCGGTTTTTCGACCCCGACTCAGGCACCATACGCCTTGACGGGCGGGACATAAAGACTATACCGATTAAAACGCTGCGAAATGCCATCGCTATGGTAATGCAGGACACGACCCTTTGGAGCGGTACCATAGCGGAAAACATAGCTTACGGCGCGGAGGAAGGCCGCACCGTCACACGCGAGGAGATTGAGGAAGCCGCACGCGCCGCTTGCGCTTACGATTTTATCGCAGCGATGCCCGACGGGTTTGATACGGTCGTTGGGGAGCGCGGCTTGCGGCTGTCGGGCGGGCAAAAGCAGAGGATTTGCATAGCCCGCGCGCTGCTGCGCCGCTCACCGGTCCTGATACTCGACGAGGCGACCTCGGCGGTCGACACTGAAACCGAGCAAAAGATAAAAGTGGCGATGGAAAACATCATGGGCAAGCGCACGATGATTGTCATCGCGCACCGGCTTTCGACAGTCCGCTCCGCCGACAAGATAATCGTGTTGTCCGGCGGCAGGATAGTCGAGTGCGGAAAGCATGAAGAATTGCTGAAAAAAGGCGGGGAATACGCACGCCTTTGCGAAGCCGGGCTGTAAGTAGATTGTCAGTTTATATCGAGAGTTAATATAGATGGAGGGAATATGAAATGGCAAACTATCCGAAAATAGGGATACGGCCGATAATCGACGGGCGACGCCGCGGCGTGCGCGAGGCGCTTGAGGACCAGACCCGCGCGATGGCGCTTGCGGCTAAAAAGCTGATTGAAGAGAACGTGTTTTATCCCGACGGGACGCCCGTCCAATGCGTAATTTCAAACTGGACGATTGGCGGCGGAGCGGAAGCCGCGATGTGCGCAGAGCAGTTCTCAAAAGAAAATGTCTGCGCGACGCTCTCGGTTACCCCCTGCTGGTGCTACGGCAGCGAGACAATGGACATCGACCCGCTGACAATAAAGGCGGTATGGGGCTTCAATGGCACCGAGCGCCCCGGCGCCGTGTACCTTGCGGCGGTCATGGCGGCACATGTGCAGCGCGGTTTGCCGGCGTTCGCAATTTACGGGCGCGACGTTCAGGATAAGGACAATACCGAGATTCCCGCCGACGTACGCGAGAAAATTTTGCGCTTCGCCCGCTGCGCCATTGCTGTGGGTCTTATGCGCGGCAAAGCATATGTCGGCATCGGCTCGGTGTCGATGGGCATTGCCGGCTCGTTCCTTGACCCGATTTTCATGCAGAAATACCTTGGCGTTCGCGCCGAATGGGTCGACATGACCGAGATTCTGCGCCGCATTGAGCTTGGAATATACGACCACGAGGAATACGAGCGCGAGCTTGCGTGGATAAAGGCGAATTGCAAGCGCGGGCTTGACCCCAACCCGCCCGAGCTGCAGAGCACGCCCGAAGAAGAGGAAGAGCAGTGGAAGTTTATCGCGAAGATGACGCTGATTATTCGCGACATAATGCTCGGCAACCCGAAGCTCGCCGAAATGGGCTACGAGGAAGAGGCGCTGGGCCGCAACGCAATTTTCGGCGGCTTCCAAGGCCAGCGCATGTGGACGGACTTTAGGCCCAACGCCGACTTTACAGAGGCGATACTCAACACCGGCTTCGACTGGAACGGCAAGCGCCAGCCGTTTATGCTTGCGACCGAAAACGACAACGGCAACGCCGTTTCGATGCTGATGTTGCATCTCGTCACGAACCTTTCGGCTGTATTTGCCGACGTGCGCACGTATTGGAGCCCTGCTGCGGTAAAGCGCGTGACTGGCTATGAGCTTACCGGGCGCGCGGCAGGCGGGTTTATACACCTAATAAACTCGGGCGCCGCGGCGCTTGACGGGACAGGTTGCGCGAAAGACGAGCAGGGCAACAACGTCATGAAGCCTTGGTGGAAGCTGACCGACGAGGACATCTCCGCGATGGTAGCAGCGACAAAGTGGGCGCCGGCGAATAAATTCTATTTCCGCGGCGGTGGATTCTCCTCGCAGTTCTCGACGAAGTGCGAGATGCCGGTCACGATGGTGCGCGTCAACATTGTCGACGGGCTCGGTCCGGTTTTGCAGATTGCCGAAGGCTACACCGTCAACCTGCCCGATGAGGTCGATTCGACGATTTTGAACCGCACAGACCCGACTTGGCCGTCGACATATTTTGCTCCGATACTCACCGGCAGCGGCGCGTTCACAGACGTTTACAGCGTCATGGCGAACTGGGGCGCGAACCACGGCGCGTTCACATACGGCCATGTGGGCGCCGACATTATAACGCTTGCCTCGATGCTGCGCATTCCGGTCTCGATGCACAACGTGCCGAGGGAGCGAATCTTCCGCCCGCATGCTTGGTCGGCATTCGGCACCGCGGACCTAGAAGGCGCCGACTACCGCGCCTGCGCCACTTACGGCCCGCTTTACAAATAAAACATAAGCTTACGCATAAATTTTGCAAATCAGCCCGAAATGCAGCCCGGGAGCTAAAATGCTCCCGGGCTGAAGGGTTCGTATTTTAAAGGACGGAAAATGAAAAGACTTCTCGCGTTGTTTTTTGTCATGCTTTTAATCTTAGGGCTTGCAACATCGTGCAGCGAGCATAAAAGCCTTGATAATGCAGAAACCGAGGAAAGCACGGAACCCGAGGATAATACAAAGCCTGCCACGGGCGAAAGCGACATGGAAAAAAGCGATGAGGAGCCCCGCATGGAAGGGATAAATGAGATTAAAGACTGGCTCGGCTATATGCCAAAGCTTGGGGAGACGCCCGACGAAATTGTAGTGATAAACAGCTTTGCAAACGACGGCGAAAAGCTCCTTGCAGAAAGCCTGCAGGGCGTCACCGCCCGCGAAAAGGCATTTTTGTGCCTCTCGGGTGGCAACTCCGAAAAGTGGCTTGCGGCAATAAAAAAGCAGCTCGGCGAAAAAGTGTGCATATCATATATTTCCGATGTCTGGGCGGCGCTTGAAAAATACGCCGACTGCGTCCCGCGCAAAGAATACGTGCTTTGCGACACTGGGAGCGTCAATGCCGCCTGCACGATTGCCGCGGCTGAAGGCGTGCTTGTCGCGTTTGAGCCTGGGGCGAGAAAGCTTGAGCAGCTTGGATATACAAAGCTTGCCGACGCGCGCGGCCTCTCCGACGCCGACGCGATACGCCGGTACAAAGACAAGCTAAGCACCATAGCGCTTGTGCAGCAGGACCCGAAAAACTTTGCGCTGCGCGACTTCGGCATCGCGTACGGGCTTGGGTTTTACTATTATACCGAAAGCGGAAAAAAACAGCTAGACGAAGCGGCGGAGATACATGGCTATATAGACTCCGGCGCGCCGGTTTTCGGATGGGGCCCAGGCGACGAGTACACCCATGTAAAAACAAAGGCGAACCACGGGCTTGTGACAGTGCCGAGCGACCATGCGTGGAACCTCAGCCTATATTCCGCTTTACCGCGCGAGCAGCTTGAGCAGATAAATGAGTATGGCGAAGGCGCGGAGGCGTTGGATGGCAAGCACTATGTTGCGATGATAATGACCGACGGCGACAACGTGCAGTGGATTGTAAACGATTTTTCCGGCCCAAAATGGTTCGGGAGCCCCGAGCGCGGCAAGATACCAATGGCGTGGATGTTCCCGCCGACGTTGCTTGATGTGTCGCCGCAGACCGCGAAATGGCTGTACCTGCAGCAGACTAAAAACGACATGTTCATGAATGCGCTTTCGGGTACGGGATATTTTTACCCATCGGAGCTGCCCGAGGAGGCGTTCGACAGGCAGCTTGAGAAGCTTGAGTTTTACATGGACGCCTGCGATCTTGACACCATTGTAATAATGGACAACTTTGTGCCGACGAAAAAAGCGCTCGGCAAATATGCGTCTGTTGAGCGGCTGCGCGGCGGCGTGCTTTTTACATATCCTGAAAAATATAAGGGCGCAAAAGGTAAAATATATTGGGTAAATGACAAGCCGTTCGTATCGGTGCGAAACTCACTTTGGGAAGTAAAAGACATCACCGCGTTCGCGAAGGAGGTAGCGCGCGATATAAAAAGGCTTGGATACGACATAACCACGCCTGACGCCTACTCTGTTATAGTCGTGCACTGCTGGTCGCATACCTACTCGGACGCGGTGCTTTTTGCTCGCAAGCTAATGGAGCTTGACGACAAAGTCAAGTTTGTGCGCGTGGACCAGCTAATAAAGCTTGTGGCTGATAACGTGAAGCACTGATGGAAAGCGTCGCGGCATAGGGGGAAAAATGAGCGAGAAACCGACCGATACCTTGCAAAAACCATCTGATTTGCCGCTGGTTTTGGCTATTGTCGGGCCGACGGCGTCCGGCAAGTCGGCGCTCGCAATGGAGGTGGCGCGCCGGACCGGCGGCGAGATTATCTCCTGCGACTCGATGCAGATTTATCGAGGCATGGATATTGGTACCGCAAAGCCGACAGAAGAGGAGCGCGCCGAGGTGCCGCACCACCTCATCGATATCGTGCCGCCGTCGGTGGAGTTTTCCTGCGCCGACTATAGGGTGCTCGCCCGCCAAGCGGTGGCTGACATAGTTTCGCGTGGGAAGCTTCCGATATTCTGCGGCGGCACCGGGCTTTACCTTGACAGCGCGCTCGAGGAGGAGCGTTTCGCGCCCGACGTTGACAAAAGCATTCGCGAGGAGCTGAAAAAGCTATCGCCCGACGAGCTTTACAGAAAGCTTAAAGAATTCGACCCCGAAACGGCGGCGAAAACGCATAAAAACAACGTAAGGCGGGTCATCCGCGCGCTTGAGATATACATCGGCACGGGTATCCCGAAATCCGAATGGGACCGCCGCACGCAGACGGGTAAAAAGAGCTACAGGGCGATAAAAATAGGGCTTGATTTTCACGATAGGGCAAAGCTTTATGAGCGTATAAATGCCCGCGTCGACCAGATGATTGCCGCGGGGCTTGTGGAAGAAGTGAAAAAATTGCCCGTGCCGATATGCAAGACCGCGGCGCAGGCGATTGGATATAAAGAGTTTTTCGAGCACGGGTTTGACAATGTGCCGCTTGTAGCCGAGCTGATAAAAAAAGACACGCGCAACTATGCCAAACGGCAGCTCACATGGTTCCGCCGAGACCCGGAGATAAAGTGGTTTTATATCGACGAGGGCGACGGCGGCGCGGAAAATTTTAAAAATATTGTAAATAGCGTCATTGATATTGTCAATGCCGCAAAAAGTGTGGTATAATTTATAATTAATTTCACCGCCCATGGATAAAGATTTTTTAAAAAGCGTCGCAAGGTATATAATTTCCGCGATTATATCGCTGCTGCTTATAGCTTATATCCTATACCATATGTTCGGCAACATCGACTCGGAAATAGAGACGATGGCGGCTGAGATAGTTAAAGGCCGCGAGACCGTGACGCTCGACGGCTATATAATGCGCAGCGAGATTGTGCTTTACGCGTCAAAGCAGGGCGACGTCAACTATCTTTACGACGACGGCTCAAAAGTTAAAAAAGGCGCGGCCGTCGCGAATGTGTACGCGAGCGGCGGCGAAAATGTACGCGCCCAAATTATAGAGCTCGACCGCAAAATAGACCTGCTAGAGGCGAGCAACCTTGGCGAAAATATTACGGTATCAGATACCAAAGCGATTGACGCACAGATAGCAAAGCTGTTTTCGGTTATCCGCGAGCGGGTCAGACTCGGCGATCTTGAATATGCGCTGCGGAAAAAGGACGAGCTTTTGGTGCTGCTAAATAAGCGGCGCATTATAGTGCAAAACGTAAAAAGCTACGACGACAAAATCCAGTCGCTTGCCGCAGCGAGAAACAGCCTGACATCCCAGATGACAAACATTACCGAAACAGTGTATACGCCCATATCGGGGTATTTTTACTCAGGGCTTGACGGCTACGAATCGGTGTTTAGCGCGTCAAAGCTGCCGCACCTTACACTTGACGAATTTTACGCGATGTTTGAAGCTGAGCCTGCAAGGTCGTCCGGTAGCGGCTATGGCATCGGCAAGCTTGTGTCAGACTACTATTGGTATATAGCTTGCCCCGTCACAAAGGACAAGCTCCGCTTTTTCGTGCATGGTGCAAAATACAGCGTCGTGTTCCCGTACAGCGGCGACACGGAAATCGAGATGACTCTCTCAAAAATCGTAGAGCAGACTGACGACAGCCGCGCCGTGCTTGTTTTCGGCACGGGTATGATACCAGAAAACTTCAACTTCCTGCGCAAGCAGACGATCCACATAGTGCGCGATACTTATACGGGCTACAGGGTTCCTGTATCGGCAGTGCGCATTGTGGACGGCAAACAGGGGGTTTACGTTTTAAACGGCAACTTTGTGAGATTCAAGCTTATCGAGCCGCTGTTCGAATCCGAGGGCTACTTTATAGTGAGCGAGTATGAAAAAGTGAGCGAGGAAAAGCGCGCCGCTGCGCTTGAAAACGGCGGAGCCGGATACCTCGCGTTACACGACCTTGTCATCACGAAGGGAAAAAAGCTCTATGACGGAAAGATTGTCGACTGAAAATTTAGCTGCTCTGCGCGAGAACATCAGCCGGATTAGGGAAAAAATAAAAGCGCTTGCGCCCGGCAGGGACGTGGTGCTGCTCGGAGCTACAAAAACTGTGCCGCCCGATGTCATAAACTACGCCGCGCGCGAGTGCGGGCTTAGTGTTATTGGTGAAAACCGAGTCCAAGAGCTGCTTGACAAATACCCGCACCTCGACCGCGAGCGCCTTGAGATACATTTTATCGGAAGGCTTCAGAAAAACAAAGTCAAATACCTCATCGGAAAAGTGGCGCTGATACATTCGGTCGACAGCATCGAGTTGGCGCGCGAGATTGACAAGCGTTCCCAAGCCGCGGGCGTTATTACCGACGTGCTGGTTGAGATAAACACCGGCAAGGAGGAATCAAAAGGCGGAATCAATCCCGAAGATATTGAGGAGTTTTTAGCCAGCCTTTCGCAATTTGAAAATATCCGCGTGCGCGGGATAATGACAATGGAGCCGATATGCAGCGACCCGGAGGACTATAAAAAATACTTCTGGATGGGGAAAAGCATTTTCGACCGCTATTTTGGAAAGCCCGGCGACATCCTTTCGATGGGTATGTCCGGCTCATACCAGCAGGCGCTTATGTGCGGATCAAACCTAATCAGGGTTGGCACCGCAATCTTTGGCGCGCGCAGCTGACTTTAGCCGCGAAGCGAAAATAAGAAAATCGAACTTTTTACATAAAATACGACTTTTTCCATCTGAAATCATAATTAAGTATTTGCAATTTTTATCGATATGTGATACAATGTCAATCGGTTAGATTTATAAGCGATTATCAGACCGCGTCTGTAATCGATTTATAGATGCTATTATCCTACGGAGGGCACACATGGGCTTAATGGATAAGATCAAGGGTATCGTAAACCCTGATCATATTGATGAAAACTTCGATGACGATTATGATTTTGACGCCGACGATGCCGATGGATACGGTTACGAAGACCCGGGTCCCGTATTCCGGCAGCAACAGAATCCGGAGGGCCGGGGTGCGCAGGCTCCGGGCGGCGGCGTGAGCATAAATTCCGCCGCGCTTGAGCTGAAGGTGGTAAAGCCCGAGCGCTACGACGTCCAGACCGCTCAAAAGATTGCAGACCACCTTCTTAACCACCGTACCGTCGTTTTGAACCTTGAGCTTACGAACAAAGAATCGGCTCGCCGGCTTATAGACTTCCTTAGCGGGGTCGCATACTCGATTGACGGTTACATGCAGCGTGTGGCGAACAACACGTTTGTGATAGTGCCGAACAATGTCGATATTTCCGGCGAACAGCTTCAGTCTTCGCAGTCTCAGCGCCAAATCGATACCGACGACATATTTTAAATAAAGCCGGAAACCGCACCTGCCGCAAAAGGCGTTTTCCTGCCGGGCGTTTTTGCCTGCCGAGCTTAATTGCGGAAACATGCTCTCCGGCAGCTTTTTGCGCGCGGTCGACACGACTTAGTGCGGCTATGCCGGCATGCCCTGAATTTGATTACCTTATTATGGAAGTGGCGTTACGGCATAAGCCGTTATAGTCTGCGATGGCGCAGTGTCGGCGAAATGCGCGTATAATTATAAAAAGGCAAAAACCGGCTCCTGTAATGGGATGTCCCGCGAAGTGGAGTTGTTACTGCGCCTTGTCAATAGTGCTTTATATTATCACAAAAACGGTATATTTCGGACTTGTCGTGCTGCAGATGCTGATGTTTCTGCGGGCGGCATTGTCATGGTTAATGCCCGATGATGACAACATCCTTTCGGAATTCGTATATACCGCCACAGAGCCGATAATTGCGCCCGTGCGCGGGCTGCTCGAGCATTTTGAATTTGTGCGCGGGCTGCCATTTGACCTATCGTTTTTTGTGACTTTTTTGATTCTTGTTATCCTGCAGAATGCCCTGCCGACGGTTGCGGTTTGATAAAATGTTGAAACTTTCAGCTTTAAGGGAGAGATAATAATGCTGCCTCCGCACGAGCTAAAAAATAAAACTTTCAGCCGGGTGCTTCGCGGCTACAATTCCGTCGAAGTCGACGAGCATATAAATTTTATTATTGAGCAATACACGGAACTCTACAGGCAAAACGATGAGCTTGAGCGGCGGCTTAAGCTAGCGGAAGCACAGCTTGCCGAGTTCCGCGCCGACGAAGAGTCGATTCGCAGTGCGCTTGTCAATGCACAGAAGGCAAGCGCAAAAATTATTAGCGAGGCAAACGAGCGCGCCGACATGATTTTGCGCTCGGCAAAGAGCAACTGCAACAAGATTATAGCGTCGTTTAAGCGCGAGCTGCAAAAGCAGCGCCAGGAGCTTTTGGCTTTGCGCCGTGCCGTCGCTGAGTTTAAAACGAGGCTTTTTGAGCAGTACCAGCAGCATATAACTTACATAGAGCAGATTTCTCCCGACGGGCAAGGGCTTGACCTTGACACGCCCGACGATGTTTATGTCCGCCGGGTCGTCGAGCAGGTCAAGGCGGATATTGCGGCAGGCAACATTCCAGTTGAAACTTCCGGCATAGGCGCGAATAATGTGCAGGAAGAGGAGTCGATAATAACGCTGGGAGCTTCTTCCTACAAAGACGAGCCGGCAATCCGCGAGATATTGCGCCCGCAGCCAAAATCCGAACAGAGCGAAGAAAAGCAAAGCATGGATACTGGCGAGCCGGCGCGCGCGGATGAAGAGGAGGCTTTTGCCGATAGCCTAGCAGAAATGCCCGACGGCGAAGGCGAAGGCGGAGGCGAAGAAGATGGCGGAGGATACCTCGACGAGGCTCTCGACGAGGCAATAGATATTCCCGAAACGCCTGACCTTGGCGATAAAGCTGATGAGGATGAACCGCAAGAAACCGACATGACCGACAGCCGGCATGGCGATACGCTGCCTATAGATACTATTAAACCTGGGGACAGGCCTTCGACCATAGCAGCGGCAGCAGAAGCAAGCCGGAGCGTGCAAAAAGGCGGCGCGCAGGGCTCATACCGTAGCGCAAGCGTTAAGGAAACGATACGCGAGTTAAATAAGCGATTTGTATCCGGCGAGCCGGCTGAAGCGGAAGCAAGCCAAGACGCAAAACCAGCCGACGAGTTTGCGCCGGACGCCGAGGATGAAGAGCTTTTGTCGCTGATACGCAGCGTTTCAAGCGCCGCGGAAGAGAAAAATAAGGAATATAAAAGCAAAAAGAAGAACAAGAAAAAGCCGCTCACGCTGACCGAGGAATTCGATCTTATATCGGAAGACGAAAGCCAAACGGGCAGCAACTAACGGCTAAGACGAATAAAAGACCAAATCTGTTTGACCGGAGTAGTTGACAATGCCGCAGGATTTTGCAAAAACGCTAAATCTTCCTGTAACCGACTTCCCGATGCGCGCAAATCTGCCGCAGCGTGAACCGGAAACTTTAAAGAAGTGGTATGACGAGGACCTTTACGGGCTAATCAGGAAGCGCAATGCGGGCAAGCCTAAATTTGTGCTGCACGACGGTCCTCCATATGCAAACGGCGACATTCATATAGGAACCGCACTCAACAAAATACTAAAGGACTTTATAGTCCGCTACAAAAATATGTCGGGCTACGATTCGCCATATGTGCCCGGCTGGGACTGCCATGGCCTGCCGATCGAGAGCGCGATAATTAAGCAGACGAAACTCGACAGGACGAAGCTCTCTGTCACCGAATTCCGCGACAAGTGCCGCGATTTCGCGCTTTCGTATGTCGGACGCCAGCGCGAGGAGTTCAAAAGACTTGGCGTGCTCGGCGATTGGGATAACCCGTATCTTACGCTCGACCCGGAATTTGAAGCGGAGCAGATTCGCATTTTCGGGGAGATGGCAAAATGCGGGGTTATTTACCGAAGGTTTAAGACCGTTTACTGGTGCCCCGACGACGAGACTGCGCTTGCCGAGGCTGAAATCGAGTACAGCGACGACGAGTGCGATTCCATATACGTTAAATTCAAGGTCGCCGATGACAAGGGCAAACTGTCGAAGTATGTGGATTTGTCCCGGACATATTTTGTGATTTGGACCACGACGACATGGACGCTGCCCGGGAACCTTGCTATATGCGTCAACGCGGACTTTGAGTACTCACTCATGAAGGTTCCGAACGGCGAGGTTTATATTGTTGCTAAAGAGCTTGCAGAGCGTGTTGCTAAAGCCGCCGGCATCGAAAGCTATGAGATTGTGGCGACGCTTCCCGGCTCCGAGCTTGAGCTGATGGAAACATATCACCCGTTCCTCGACAGGCTTTCCACCGTGCTTTGCGGCGACCACGTCACGCTCGACGCTGGTACCGGCTGCGTTCACACCGCTCCTGGCCACGGCGCCGAAGACTTTGATATTTGTCAATACTACGACGAGAATGTAATGGACAAAGTTGGACATCCAAAGCTCGGCGTTGTTGTGCCTGTCGACGCGAAAGGCGTCATGACCGCCGAAGCAGGCAAATATGCCGGCTTGCGGTTTGACAAGGCGAGCGACGCGATATTCGCGGACCTCAAAGAAAGCGGCGCGCTGCTTGCGAGCGAGCATATAACCCACCAGTATCCGCACTGCTGGCGCTGTAAAAACCCGATAATCTACCGCGCGACCGAGCAGTGGTTTGCCGACGTTTCGGTGCTCAAAGAGGCGGCTGTAAACGCCTGCGACAATATCCGCTGGGTGCCGAAATGGGGCCGCGAGCGCATGGTCGCGATGATAACCGAGCGCAACGACTGGTGCATCTCCCGCCAGCGCCATTGGGGCGTGCCTATCCCGATCTTCTACTGCGAGGAGTGCGGCCAGCACATCATAAGCGACGATACGATAGAGTCGGTCGCAAGCCTGTTCGCGCGCGAAGGCTCGAACGCTTGGTATAAATACTCGGCTAATGAGATTTTGCCGGCAGGCACAAAGTGCCCGAAATGCGGCGCGGCGAAGTTCCGCAAAGAGAGCGACATAATGGACGTCTGGTTCGACTCCGGCTCGACCCACGCCGGCGTGTTGGACAGGCGGCCCGAGCTGCATTTCCCGGCAGATATTTACCTTGAAGGCGGCGACCAGTATCGCGGCTGGTTCCAGTCGTCGATGCTTACCTCGATTGCGGCGAAAGGTAAAGCGCCGTTTAGAACCGTTATTACACACGGCTGGACTGTCGACGGCGAAGGCAGGGCGATGCATAAGTCGCTCGGCAACGCGATCTCGCCGCTTGAAGTAATAGATAAGTACGGCGGCGACATCCTGAGACTCTGGGTGTCAAGCGTCGACTTTACCTCGGACGTCCGGATTTCGCAGGACATCTTAAAGCAGCTTTCCGAGGTATACCGCAAGATACGCAACACAATGCGTATTTTGCTTGCAAACCTCTACGACTTTGACCCAGACCGCGACTCGCTGCCGATCGAGAGCCTATACGAGATCGACCGCTGGGTGCTGCACAGGCTCAACGACCTTGTCGCACGCGCGACCGAGGCATACGAGAATTACGAGTTCCACTATATATTCCACGACGTAAACAACTTCTGCACGATAGACCTCTCGAAGCTGTATATTGACATCACAAAGGACCGCGTGTATGTCGAGCGGGCAGACAGTATAGCTCGCCGCTCGGCTCAGACGACAATGTTTATAATCCTCGACACGCTGGTTCGCCTTATAACGCCGATCCTTTCTTTCACGGCAGATGAAGTTTGGGCGATGATGCCTCACAGGGCAAATGACGATCCTCGCAGCCCGATGCTAAACGACATGCCCAAAGTACGCCCCGAGCTGCAGTTCGAGCGCGCGGATGTTTGGGACGTGCTGTTCGAGCACCGCGACGACGTGCTGCTCAAGCTCGAGGAGGCACGCGCCGCGAAGCTCATCGGCAAATCGCTCGACGCGAAAGTTTCGATTGTCACCTCCGATGAGACGCAATACAAGCTGCTATCGGAAAACTTCGAGCATCTGGCCACGATATATATTGTTTCACAGGTCGAGCTAAGCCTTGGCGACCATAACGAGATAAAAGTGTCGGCTGCCGACGGCGAAAAATGCGACCGCTGCTGGATGTACACGACCGACGGCGCGGATGTCGAGGGTAGCCATTTATGCGCCCGCTGCATGAAAATAATCGGCTGCTAAAGCTTTTCGTCTGGGCTGCTGTAATAGCGGCATCCGTTACGCTCGACCAATACACAAAGCGCCTTGCCGTCGAAAAACTCAAGCCGATAGGCTCGTACCCGCTATGGGAAGGGGTTTTCCACCTCACATATGTGGAGAACACCGGCGCGGCGTTCGGAATTTTGCGTGAGCACAGATGGGTTTTCATGCTGCTGTCGGCTGTAGCGGTTGTTGGCATCATCGGTTACCTTGTCGCCCGGTGCAAGCAAACCTCAATGTTCGAGGGTATAATGCTCTCGCTTATAGCGGCGGGCGGCATCGGCAACATGATAGACCGCTTAAAGGACGGCTTTGTTGTCGACTTCTTCGATTTTACGCTTATAAACTTTGCAGTGTTCAATGTAGCCGACAGCTGCGTGACGGTGGGCGCGGCGCTAATGATAGCGTACCTTGTCGCCTCGGAAATAAAAGAGTCAAAGGCTAAAAAAAGAGCAGCGGCTAGCGAAAAATAAAAAAATCCCTTACCGGTTTCGGTAAGGGATTTTTTTCAATACAAAAGGCGCCGGATAAGGCGCCTTTTTCATTTTATGCGTTATTATTAGCCAAGTGCCTGGTAAGCCTCGATGAGCTTTTCCATGTTCTTAAGAGCGGCTTTCTCTCGCTTTGAATAGTAGGACGCGAAGTTGTTTTGCTTGTTGGCAATCATTTCCCTGCCGATATAACCGAAGCGATAGAACGAATCGCCGAAGACATAGGCGATGTCGGTCATGTAGCTGTCGTGCAGCAGGTCGATAATCTGCGAGGAGAGAGCGTCGCGCGTGTATTTGGTCTTCATAGCGATCTCATAGTAAGCGGGCGTTACTGTTTTGTAGCTTTCGTAGCCCATGAGCTCAAGCACCGCGCCGATCGGCTCGAGCTTTTCGTTCGGGACGCTCTGCGGCAAGCAGACGAGTATTGCTATGTCGTGCACGACCGCTGCGTAATCCTTCTGAGCCTCATCAAACTTGGGGGCGGGGATTATGCCGTAGTCCTGCTGCATGTTGCGCAGCTGCTCAGAAGTGTAAAGGAAGCCCATCAAGAAGAGGCTGTACCCGTTGTTGAACGCGAGGTTGTTGTTGGCTGGGTCGCCGATCCACGTCCCCTGATTGTCATAGCAGAGGTTATAGATAGCCTCGATGGCGCTTGCGGTCCGCTCATTATTCAATACCAGGTAGGGGATGTCATCTTCGTCACGAGCCGTTACGCGAAGGCCGGCTGCATAGAACAGTATGTCGATGTTGTTATAGTTGTTGAGCAAAAGGCCGAACTGGTCGTCCTGGTCGACCCCGTCGTTGGTATTGAGGTCCGCATACACTTCCTTGGTGTAATTGTGCAGCTTGTCAAGCGTCCATTTGCCGTCGAGCACAAGCCTATAAAGCTCGTCTGGGTCGCCGTAGTAGTCGTTGTAAATGACTTTGTTAAAGTACATGCAGCCGATGCATCGAATCATATCGATAGAGATGTCGCCGCAAAGGAAATACCTGTTGTTTTTACCGATGTTGACTTCTTTTATGTAGTACTCCGACCACCAGGGCTTTTCAACGTCGACATAGGGCAAATCGATGAGGTTGCGGTACATGCCCTCGGTGACAAGTATGGCGCTGTTCCATTGGATGATGTTGTAAATATCGTAAGTGGTGTCGCCGGTCATCACCATCGAGCGCAGATGGTTTCCGACATCGCTTGAGTATACGCCGGGATCGGTGAATACAAGGTCAACGTTTAGTTTCTCCTCAACGCGCAGGTTCCGGTTGTACAGCGCTTCGTCGACCACGTCGCCGTTTAAGTCGCCTTCGATGTCGACAAACCGCTCGGCTGCGTCGGAGTTCTTAGTAAAATACCAAATATTGATCTGCTCGCCGTTGAAGTTTAGATTGCTGGGAAGATCTGGGGTAACCTCGGTTTCATCGGCGGCTTCGGACGTATCTATTGTGGCTTGTTTAGTATCGTCCGTGCCGTCCGATCCGGTACGCGCCGAGCATGCGGCAATCGAGACGGCGGTGGCGGCAGCGAGGAATGCCGCGAAGAATCTTTTTAGGGCTATACTGTTCATAGCCGACCTCCATAAAGTTTATTAATAAAAATTATTACGTTCAGTACAGGGAATTTTCTAGTAAATGTAATTTAGTGCAATTTGGATATTGCGGGCTTCTAAAATCGCAAAAATTATTATAACACTTTAATATATTGATGTCAATATGCCACAATTGTCAACAATAACCTAAAATAGTTTATGCAAATAAGATATTTCTACGCAAACAGGCAAAATATTTACAACTTTTTATTGAATTTATACTCTTGTTTGTCTACAATATAGGAGTGACTATATCGTAAAGGAGACGTAAAGATGAATTGCGAATCGTGCCATTGCCAGTACGCATATTCCCATGAAGTGGAGCGCATGTGCACTGTCGCAAAAGGCCCGCATCACGGCCCGGCTCCCATTCCCGAAGAGGGTAAATGGGTGCTTGCCTATGACATAAAAGACATAAGCGGCCTTACGCACGGCGTAGGCTACTGCGCGCCTCAGCAGGGCGCATGCAAGCTGACGCTCAATGTTAAAAACGGCATTATAGAAGAAGCATTGGTCGAAACCATCGGCTGCTCCGGAATGACCCACTCGGCGGCTATGGCGGCCGAAATCCTGCAGGGCAAAACGCTGCTTGAAGCGCTCAACACCGACCTTGTCTGCGACGCGATCAACGTCGCGATGCGCGAGCTTTTCCTGCAGATTGCATACGGCCGCTCGCAGACCGCATTCTCCGAAAACGGACTGCCTATCGGCGCCTCGCTTGAAGACCTCGGCAAGCACCTGCGCTCGCAGGTCGGCACCATGTTCGGCACCAAAGCTAAAGGCGTGCGCTACCTTGAGATGACCGAAGGATATGTCCTTTCGATGGGACTCGATGAAAACAACGAGGTTATAGGCTATAAATTCATAAATATCGGCAAGATGCTTGACGCGATCAAGGCGGGCGTACCGCACAAAGAGGCGTTTGAGAACGCAATCGGCACATACGGCAGATACGACGAAGCCGTAAAGTACATAGATCCGCGCAAAGAGTAATGAGGGGAGGCACTTATAATGTCGGATAAAATCAGGTTTGAAGGCTACGAAAGGCGCATCGATAAAATAAATAAGTGTCTCGCCGAGTATGGGATTGCGAACCTTGAGGAAGCTCGCTCGATATGCGAGAGCAAAGGCATAAATGTCGAGTCCATCGTGCGCGGAGTCCAGCCCATCGCGTTTGACAACGCCGTTTGGGCTTACACGCTTGGCACTGCGATAGCGTTAAAGAAGAATGTCCAGACCGCGGCCGACGCCGCCGAAGCAATCGGCATAGGACTTCAGGCATTTTGCGTGCCCGGCTCAGTTGCCGAAAGCCGCAAAGTCGGCCTCGGCCACGGCAACCTCGCCGCAATGCTCTTGCGCGAAGAGACAAAATGCTTCTGCTTCCTTGCCGGGCATGAGTCCTTCGCCGCCGCCGAAGGCGCGATAGGCATCGCGCGCACTGCAAACAAAGTGCGCAAAGATCCGCTGCGCGTCATCCTTAACGGGCTTGGCAAAGACGCAGCCTATATAATCTCCCGCATCAACGGGTTTACATATGTAAAGACCGAGTACGACTTCTACACCGACGAGCTCAAAATACTGGGTGAGGTCAAGTTCTCGGAAGGCGAGAAGTCGAAGGTTAAAGTCTACGGCGCAAACGACGTGCTCGAAGGCGTCGCGATAATGAAGCACGAGCAGGTCGACGTGTCGATAACCGGCAACTCCACAAACCCGACCCGCTTCCAGCACCTGGTGGCCGGCACATATAAGAAATGGGCGATCGAAAACGGTAAAAAATATTTCTCGGTCGCTTCCGGCGGCGGTACCGGCCGCACGCTGCATCCCGACAATATGGCAGCCGGCCCCGCATCTTACGGCCTTACAGACTCGATGGGCCGCATGCATAGCGACGCCCAGTTCGCTGGCAGCTCCTCGGTTCCCGCACATGTCGAAATGATGGGCCTTATAGGCATGGGCAACAACCCGATGGTCGGTGCGTCGGTCGCGCTGGCGGTCGCGGTCGCCACAAGCAAATAAGAAGCCGAGTTTTATGGTATAATAAAAACAGCAAGATGCCGCCCCTTGAGGCCTAATACCTAAGAGGGGCGGCATTTCGGCATAAAAGTATTGCTATAAATTTTCGCAAAAGTATAATTTTAGTTATGGAAGAGATTTCTTTACAATATCCGGTGGTTGCGGGACAAAGGCTCGACGTTTATATAGCAGTGCTAGAGGGAATATCGCGCTCGGCGGCGCAGCGGCTTATCGAGTGCGGCGCCGTCACAGTCAACGGCGAGGAGAGGCCGAAAAGCTACCGGCTGCGTGAGGGTGATGTCGTGGAGTGCGAGCTGCCCGACCCCGTGCCTGCCGACGCGCAGCCCGAGCCGATACCGCTGGATATTGTTTGGGAGGACGACTGCATGCTTGTGGTAAACAAGCCGAAAGGACTCGTCGTCCACCCGGCGCCCGGCCATCCTTCGGGCACGCTTGTGAACGCGCTCCTTTACCACTGCGGCAGCTCGCTTTCGGGAATCGGCGGCGTGATGAGGCCGGGAATCGTGCATCGGATTGACCGCGACACCTCGGGGCTTTTATGCGTCGCGAAGACCGACGAAGCGCATGAGGCGCTTGCGCGTCAGCTCGCCGAACGCACGTTAAAGCGTCAGTACAGGGCGATAGTGCTCGGAAATATCAAAGACGACTCCGGCACGGTAAAGGCGCCAATAGGCAGGCACCCGACCGACCGTAAGAAAATGGCTGTTGTTCAATCCGGCCGCCCTGCGGTCACGCATTACAAAGTCGTCGAGCGCTATGGTGGCTATACGCAGCTTGAGCTGAGCCTCGAGACCGGACGCACGCATCAGATACGCGTGCATATGGCCCATATAGGCCATCCAGTGCTTGGCGACCCTGTTTATGGTCGGCATACGAAATGGGAGGCTGCGCATTCCGAACTTTTATGCGGGCAATGCCTGCATGCGAAAACGCTCGAGCTTGTTCATCCCAAAACCGGCGAGCATATGCGGTTTGACTCGCCGCTACCGGAATATTTTGTTGAAACGGTTAGAATCTTAAAAAATGTGTAGCTTTAGCGGAATTCTAATTGCGACCGACCTTGACGGCACGTTCGTCTCAAGTAAAGCCGAGCTTGTCCCGCGCAACCTTGAGGCGATAGAGCGCTTTAAGGCGGGCGGAGGGCTTTTTACATTTGCCACCGGCCGCGTGATATGGTCGATGGCGAGCATCGTGCCATTATATAAAGAGATTGTAAATGCGCCGATGGTGCTATGCAACGGCGCGACGCTCCATGACCCGGTAGCCGGTAAAGACATATATAATGACCTGCTCGACGAGGACAGCACTGTCGCCGCGGTAAGGCTAATAAGAAACCTTTTCCCCGAAACAACCCGCATCGTGTATGTTGGCGAAAATTATTTTCAGTACCGTGACACCGAAGGCGACGAGGGGCTGCTAAGGCAAAAGGGGCGCGGGTGGCACAAGGTGCTAGTGCAATGCCCGGCAGATATAATTGATAAACTTGAGGAAACAATGCGCGCGCAAATGCCGGGGAAGTTTGCATATTCGCGGTCAAGCCCAGTGCTTTTTGAGCTATTGCCGCCCGGCTCGACAAAAGGCAGGATGTTAAAAAGGCTAAAAGAGTATTACGCCGCGCGGGGAAAGCCGGTAACGCTCTATGCGGTCGGCGACTTTGACAACGACATCGACATGCTGCGCTCGGCGGATGTCGCCTGCTGCCCGTCAAATGCTCTGGATAGCGTTAAAGCCGTGTGCGACATTGTGCTTGGCAGCTGCGACGGTGGCGCGATAGCTGACCTTATCGAGATTTTGGAAAAGGAAAAAGCGCGGTAGCGCGTAATAATAGATTTCAATAAGCGGGAAAGTTCCCTGCCCCGCGACATATATCGGAGGTATTAAAATGCGCACATATTATACCTCTCCCGCAAACGATTGGAACAAGGCGTTGCCGATTGGCAACGGGCGGCTAGGCGCCATGGTCTTCGGAGGCATAAGGGATGAGCGGATCCAGTTTAACGAAGACAGCGTTTGGTACGGCGGGCCGCAAAACCGCATTAACCCCGACGCGAAAAAACACCTTCCCGAAATCCGCCGGCTGATTTTCGAAGGCAAAATTGCCGAAGCTGAACGGCTCACGGTGCGTGCGTTTACGGCTCTGCCCGAAACGATGCGCCCGTATCAGACGCTTTGCGACGCCTACATAAACATACGTCATGCGCGCCCGGGCGAGCCTTCGGACTATGAGCGTACGCTGGACCTGGAGTGCGCCGTCGCGGCTGTGTCGTACAAAATAGGCGGCGCGGCATACCGGCGTGAGATAATCGCCTCTGCGCCCGCGGGCGTTATTGTAATGCGGTATGTAGGCGACGAGCCGTTTTCGTTTGAGATGCGGCTCGACCGCGGCAGGTATTTCGACTCATGCGGCTCAAAAGAAGGCGCGATATGGCTTGTGGGTGAAACCGGTGGCGGAGGCGTCTGCTTTGCGGCTGCGGCGACAGCAAAGGCTGTTGGCGGCGGCGAGGTTTATACAATCGGAGAGTACCTCATCGCGCGCGATGTGAAAGAGCTCATTGTCGTTTTCGACGGCGAGACGACTTTCCGAGAAAAAGACCCGCTTGAGGCAGCGCTGGCGAAAATCCGCGCAGCGCTCGAAAAAGATTGGGAGTGCTTGCTTTCGGAGCATATTGCAGACTATGGGCGGCTTTATAACCGCGCCTCGCTGAGTTTGCTTTCCGACGAGGAGCGCGAAAAATTTGCAAGCTACCCGACAGACAAGCTGCTCGCCGACGTGCGCGAAGGCTGCGCCGACGCGATGCGCGCTGCTTCGGAGCTATACTTTGCGTTTGGGCGATACCTGCTGATATGCTGCAGCCGGCCCGGCACGCTCCCCGCTACGCTTCAAGGCATTTGGAACCGCGACTTTTTGCCACCGTGGGATAGCAAATATACAATCAACATCAACACCGAGATGAACTACTGGCCGGCGGAGTGCTGCAACCTCTCCGAATGCGCCGAGCCGTTGTTTGAGCTTGTTGAGCGCATGGCTGAGCGCGGCAAACAGACCGCGCAGGAGATGTACGGCTGCCGCGGCTTTGTGGCGCACCACAATACGGACATATGGGCGGACACAGCGCCGCAGGACCGCTATATCCCCGGCTCGTATTGGGTTATGGGCGGCGCGTGGCTGGCGCTCCATTTTTGGTACCGCTATGAGTATAACCCGTCCGACAAAGAGTTCTTAAAACGCGCTTACCCGGTCTTAAAGAGCGCGGCGGAGTTTTTCGTCGATTTTCTTGTCGAACATGACGGCATGCTCGTCACCTGCCCTTCGGTGTCGCCCGAGAACACCTATATTTTGCCGTCAGGCGAGCGGGGATGCCTTTGCTGGGGCGCGACGATGGACTCGATGATAATTTACGACCTGTTCACCGCCGTTGCCGAGTCGTCAAAGATCCTCGGCGTGGACGAAGATTTTGCAGAGCAGATAATTACGATGCGCGAGAAGCTGCCGAAGCCCCAAATTGGAAAGCACGGCCAGATTATGGAATGGCCCGAGGATTACGACGAGGCTGAGCCAGGACACAGGCATATATCGCACCTTTATGGCCTTTACCCCTCCTGGCAGCTTGGCAAAGAGCCTTACTTTACGGCGGCGAGGAAGACTCTCGAGCGCAGGCTCGCGCATGGCGGCGGGCACACCGGCTGGAGCCGCGCGTGGATAATCTGCATGTGGGCAAGGCTGCGCGACGGAGAGAAAGTCGGCGAGAACGTGCGGCTCTTGCTCGGAAAGTCGACATACGACAACCTCTTCGACAGCCATCCGCCGTTCCAGATTGACGGCAACTTCGGCGGTATCGCCGGCATCGCAGAGGCGCTGCTTCAGTCGCAGGGGGAAACATATGACATACTCCCAGCGCTTCCACCAGAGTGGAAGGACGGCGAGGTGTATGGCTTGCGCGCGCGCGGCGGAGCGGAAATTGACATCAAATGGAAGGACGGCGTGCCGGTTTCGGTCAAAGTGCGCGGCGGCGACGGCAGGCCGGTGACATTTAGAAGCAAGCCGCTTGAGCCTGGAGTGTTAAATTGAGCCGAAATTAAAAGAGTTTATCGAAAAACGATAAAATTTTCGGTTGCTACACGCATTGTTAATAAGGCGTTCATAGATGCGGCGGCGGTTTGTAATATAATTATCTGGTATTACAAAAAGCCGCCGCCGCGGTTTGGTTTCGGGATTAAAAAGGGCGGCGCCGGCTAAAATAATAAAAAATGTCTTTTGGGAGTCAGATGAGCATATTTGCGGGTAAGCTGAGCGAAATAATCCGGGCGATCACCGGCGACGGCGTCGACCCGCATAAACATTTTAATTCCGCAATAATTGTCGCAGCGGGCAACGGCGTTCGGATGGGCAAAAGCCTAAAAACCAAGCAGATGACCGAACTTGAGGGCATTCCGGTCATCGTGCGCACGGTGAACGCCTTTGAGCGTTGCGATTTTATAAATGAAATAATAGTGGTTGGCCGCGCCGACGAGCTTGCGTATTACGACGAGTTTGCGAAAAAATACGGCTGGAAAAATGTCAGGCACGTTGTGCCCGGCGGCGAAACCCGCCAAAAATCAGTGTTCGAAGGCTTTAAGGTAATCGACGACCGCAGCGAGTATGTAATTATCCACGACGGAGCGCGTTGCCTTGTGACGCCTGAGATAATAGAAAAAGTCACGCGCGAGGCGTATATATACGGGGCGGCTACCGCAGCCGAGCGCGCAAAGGATACTATAAAAAAGGCCGACGGCAGCGGTTTTATCGAAGAGACAATAGACCGTTCGGTGATTTGGCATGCCCAAACGCCGCAGATATTCAAAACCGAGCTTTACCGTGCCGCCGCGTATATCGCGCTGGAGAACGGGCTTGAGGCGACCGACGATTGCATGCTCGCGGAAAACCTCGGTTTTAAAATCAAACTGGTGGACTGTGGCTACGAGAACATCAAAATCACCACTCCCGAAGACTTTGACATAGCGCGCGCAATACTTGCGGCACGCGCGCGCAGAGGTGTCGAATGAACTTTGAGGGCTTTTTTTTCCGTGTCGGCCACGGATATGATGTCCATAGGCTAAAAGAAGGGCGCCGCCTGATTATTGGCGGCGTCGAGCTGGAGTATGAAAAAGGCCTAGACGGGCACTCCGATGCGGACGTGCTCGTCCATGCGGTGATGGACGCTGTGCTCGGCGCGCTGGGCGAAGGCGATATCGGGCGCCTTTTCCCTGACAGCGACGACGAGTATCTTAATGCCGACAGTTTAGAGCTGGCAAAGCGTGTAGCCGCGCTCATGCGGGAGCGCGGCTACAGTGTCGTGAATATAGACGCAACAGTAATCGCGCAAGCCCCGCGCCTTGCACCGTTTGTTGCGCAGATGCGGGAGAACATTGCGCGCGCCTTCAGTTGTGCGGTCGACACCGTGAACGTCAAAGCCACCACGGAGGAAAGGCTGGGGTTTACCGGAGAGGGCCTCGGAATTGCGGCACATGCGGTGGTTCTGCTCGCCGGGCGGCCGGCTGACACGCCGGTGATGTAAAATTTGGGGGCAAAAATCGGGAGCAGACTAAAATCTAAAAATGTTTGCACTTCGCGTGCGGCCCCGGCGTAAAACGGTTTACTGCCTTTATTTTAGACTTCCCTGCCGGAGCCGCATCGCGTTGATTTCATGTTTTTTGCACTTCCGGCAGCCGACCGCCATTAATATAATATGGAATCCCGGACTTTTGGCTACTTGCCGGAGCGATGAGCCGGGAGTGAGAAAACGCTATGTTTTGCCGCTTTGGGCGATTTATTCGCTAAGAAGATGGCCAAAAACGACAATATATAAAACTAGTAAAAATTTTGGGGACCGAAAATGGTACTTATAGCACCTTCGCTGCTCGCTTGCGACTACACAAGGATAGGCGAGGAGGTTGCCGATGTGGAAGCGGCGGGCGCCGACTGGCTGCACCTTGACGTTATGGACGGCAGCTTTGTGCCGAACATCTCGTTCGGCCCGGCGGTGATAAAAGCGATAAGGCCGCGCTCGAAACTGTTTTTTGACACACACCTCATGATCCGCGACCCGATTCGCTATATAAAAGAGTTCGCCGAAGCGGGCTGCGACAATATTACTATCCATGTTGAAAGCTGCTTTGACCCGCTCGCCGCGGTAAATGCGATAAAGGAGCTTGGGGTTCGTGCGGGCATCTCGATAAAGCCTTATACGCACCCAGACGTTGTGGATAAGTTCCTCACAATCGTCGATACCGTGCTTGTGATGACGGTCGAACCGGGGTTTGGCGGCCAGAGCCTTATCCCGCATACGCTTGAAAATATCCGCGCGGTGAGGGCGAAAATAAATGCTTGCGGCCGCGATATAAATCTTGAAGTCGACGGCGGCATCTCGGCGAAAAACGCTAAAACCGTAATCGAGGCGGGCGCAAATGTCATTGTCGCGGGTTCGGCAATATTCGGCGCTACCGACCGCGCCGCGGCGATACGCAAAATAAGAGGGTAAATGTAACAAAAATATTTGAAAAGCGAGGACAAGTATATGCTTACCCCTTCGTTGAAACAGGTGCTTGCCGACGCTGAAATTAAGCTTTCGGGCAAGCCGAAACTGCTTGAAAACTTCAAAAACTGCTTTGTCAGCACAATTGAAACCACCGTCAAGCGGTTGCCTGACGGCGACACATTCGTTATAACCGGCGACATCCCGGCGATGTGGCTGCGCGACTCTTCGGCGCAGGTTAAGCATTATTTGCCGTTTACAAAAGACGACCCCGAGCTTCAGGCAATAATCGAGGGGCTTATCGCGCGACAAGCAAAGTGCATTTTAATCGACCCATACGCGAACGCGTTTAACGAAAGCCCGAACAACAACCGCGTCCACTATGACCGGACAATCCTAAACGCGATGATTTGGGAGCGTAAATACGAGGTCGACTCACTTTGCTACCCCGTATGGCTGGCGTATCTTTATTACAAGGCGAGTGGCAGCAAGCGCATTTTCACCGACACCTTCAAAGCCGCGCTCCATACAATCCTCGACACGTTTATAACCGAGCAGCGCCACTTTGAAAAATCGCCCTATACGTTTATACGCGAGGAGCGGTATACGGGTGGGCGCGATACCGAAACGTTGCAAAACGAGGGACGCGGCTTGCCGGTCAACTACACCGGCATGACGTGGTCGGGCTTTAGGCCCTCAGACGACGCGTGCACTTTCGGTTACCTTATCCCCTCCAATATGTTCGCCGTCGTAATTCTCGGTTATATAATGGAGTTTGCCGAGCAAATCTACGGTGACGAGTATATGTACGAGAAAGCCCGCAAACTGCGCCATGAGATAAACTATGGCATAAAAGCGTACGCGATATATAGGCACCCCACGTTTGGCAGCATGTACGCTTATGAGACCGACGGCTTTGGCAACTACACGCTGATGGACGACGCGAATGTCCCAAGCCTGCTTTCTATCCCCTACCTCGGCTACACGACCGCCGACGACAAGCTGTACAAAAACACCCGCGCGTTTGTGCTTAGCAAAGAAAACCCCTACTTCTACGAAGGTACCGCTGCAAAAGGCATTGGAAGCCCGCATACGCCGGAGGGCTATATATGGCATATCGCGCTGTCGATGCAAGGGCTTACCGCAACGGACAAAGCCGAATCGCGCGAGATGATAGATCTCATCCTTGCGACCGACGCAGGCAAAGGTGTTTGCCACGAAGGCTTCGACGCAAACGACCCGGCACGCTTCACACGCGAGTGGTTCGCTTGGGCAAACAGCCTGTTCGCAGAGCTGGTGTACGAAACCTGCCTAAAATAAAAACGGCATAAAAGTTCCCCCGTGGACATATCTATCAAATGATAAAAAGTCCATCGGGGGAATTTTACATGCGAGGATACGGCGCACAAGCGAGCAGAACAATTCGCACGGGCGCCGCTTTAATGCTTGGTGCGGCAATATTATCGTCGTTTATAGGAAGCGGAGGAAGTTTCTCAGGCAAAGCCCCTTTACTGCTTGATTCATATTGGTTTTACATAATTCAGCTTATCGCCTTCCCTCTTTTGGGCGCGGCGGCAGGCATTGTGAGCGCAGACTCGCGCGTCGCGCTTGAGGACGCAAAATACAAAGGGATCCTCTGTTTTTGCTGCATGACGGTCATGGCGTTTTTACAGCTGCCGCTGCTGTTCGGCACGCGCGAGATAGTAGGCATAAACGCTCCGGCAGCGGCGCTTTTCGCCGGCATCTTCGCCGCCGCCATCGCCCTCCCCACAGCGCTGTGGTTTTCAAAGCTGTCGAAACTCTCAGCGGCGGTCGTATTTGTGTATTTTATCTATGAAGTATATTTCATAGCGGCTTGTATTATATTGCTAATAAACAGCATAATTGTAGTATAATTTTGCACAAAAAAAGTTTGGTTTATAAATTATTCATATTTTGTTAATGGTATATACTTGAAATGATACCCGTAATTCTGTATACTGCAAATATAAAATTGAGTCGGAGGAAGACGTAAAATGAAACGTTTGGCACGCATTGCCGTTTTGCTCGTGGTCTTGATGCTCGGCTCGGCGCTTGTGTCCTGCGCCGGCGAGATTGTCGAAACCACGGTTACACTAAAAATCACCGTTGGCTCGGAGCAGATTTTTAGCGGGGATATCACGGTAACGAACGCCAACCCCACAGTTTTGCAGATAGTGAAGGAAGCCGAGCTGCATTACCCCGGTGCGTTCCGCGTTCAGTATGACGAAGACGACACCCAGGTGGTAAAGATCAATCAGTACTACAATACCGAGATTGATGGCAAAATATACCTGTGGGAGTACAAGATCAACGGTGAGTTCCCGGAAACCGGCAAAGCTAGCACGAACACAGTAAAAGACGGCGATGTAATAGAATATGTATTTGACGTCGGTACCCCGGTAGGCAATAAATTTGTATATGAGCCATACGATCCTTCACTTGGGCTCTTCACCGAGGAAGAAGTAACCGAAGCAGCTGAGGAAACCGAGGAAGCAGCAGAATAAGCTTATATATAAAATGCGCCAGATTGTGTAAACGCTCTGGCGCTTTTTTTATTTATAAGGCGGGTAGCCTTATATGAGAAAACTTGCGCTAATATTGCTATGTGACGCAGTTTTGCCGGCTCTGCTCTCGTGTTCAGGAACAAACGAAAGCACTGCCGCCGAAACTACCGGCGCCGTAAGCATTACGGCAAAAACTATGGCTAACACGGAAGGCGGGCGGGAGACCAAGCCGGCGGCGCCAAGCCCGCGCGAGCTATTGTGACAGAGTATAAGAAACTATTATATAGCAGAAAACAGTCGGGCGGACGTCGAGGAAATCCTTTCGGATTGACTTGCCCCGGTTATTCTGGCGCGACGAAAATAATTTGACTTGACTGTATTGACAAATTGTAGCATAGAAGGTATAATGAAAACGGTTAAAAACACTAATATAGCGGCGAGCCCGCGCGAAAGGATAAGTGCGATATGAAAAAGGTAAAAATAAAGCTTGAAACGATCCAGGATATTCGCGATTTTGTAAATATCATGGCAACCCAGACAATAGACGTTGACCTCAGCTCCGGCCGCTATGTGGTCGACGCTAAGTCCATAATGGGTATTTTCAGCCTTGACCTGCTTAAGCCTATCGATATGATTATCCACTCCGACGACTGCGATGACCTGCTGAAGGCTGTGGATAAGTTTATCGTAAAAGAATAACCGGTGTGTTTCCGACGTTGCCCCTGCAAGCTTTGGCAGGGGCATTGCTGTTTTCGGGTATTTTTAGTCGAGTATTGCAATGAAAAAAGTTATGGAAAATTTAGCCTGATTACATATGAAACTATTGACAACCGGGGAAAGATATGCTATCATGGGTTTTACAAGCAGTTTACAACTGAGAAATCCCCAACTGTGTCGAATGCGGCGGCAGACGGCGCATGTGATGGCGATTTCAACAAACCAAAGCAAGAAAGGGATAGTGAGGGGCATGAAGAAAAGAGTTATAGCCACGGTTTTAACCGTTATCATGCTGCTTTTGGCGTTGCCGGTGTCCGCCTCGGCTGCTGACTTGGACTATCTGATGTGGGTGAGCCGTTTTACATCAGAAAATAAAGTCTATATAACCTACGACATTACTGTTGATAGAGCGACAACAATCCCAAGCGATATTATTGTATATGTCTATCCCGGTGCGACCCTGACGCTTGAAAAAACGCTTACGGTAAAAGGCGCGTTAATAAATTACGGGACTATAAAGAACAGTGACAAAATAAAATTAGATGGAGGGTATTATCAAGATTATTCGGAATATCCCTTCCTCCCAGGGTACCCGTATTATTATCCGGGCTATCCGTATTATCTGCCTTACTGGCCCTATCCCGGCTACGATTATGAAGATATTCAGTGGCCTTGGCCGATTTTTATACCCGACATTCCAACGCCCCCGTCCTTGCCCGATCCCAATGACTTCGAGAGCATACAGAATTATTACCTATATCTCTTGTGGCTGTATAATAACGGCTACATAGACGAGGACGAGTGGAAAGATTATTACCCCTATTGGTATTACTATACATATGTTGTCACGCCGACCTGCGCGGCGCCAACCGCAAGCGTGAAATCGGGCTCGACGGTAGAGTTCGGTTCTACAGTCGCGCTTTCGACCACCACGTCCGGCGCTCATATTTACTACACAACCGACGGGTCGACGCCCGATACCAGCGCGAAGCTCTACACCGGCCCCATAACGATTAACAAGACCGAGATGACAATAAAGGCGATAGCGGTCAAAGAGGGGTATAAGGACAGCCAGGTGGCGACCTTTACATACAAGACCAAAGCGTCCGTCAGCTTTAGTGACCTTGGCGCGCACGCAGATGCCCTTCTGCCCTCTCTTATAACGCTCGTGCAGGCGAAAGTTATACCCGACAGTGCAACTCTCAATCCCGAAGGCCCGGTTTCATACGACGAGCTTTTGGGTTGGCTTGATGCAATCGGGCTGAACACGAGGCTTGCGAAAATTGATGAAAGCTATATAACAAACAAAGACGAGCTGACATACGAAGATTTCGCATATATCTGCTACCGCGTGCTTTTAGACAACAAGTCGGGAGTTGTAAGGACGCCGCAGCAGTCGGAGAAGACAGTGTTCGCTAATCTTAAATACGGCGACGTAGTCAAGCAGGCGCCTGCAATGGTGCGCGCGGGCATAATCTCGCTTTACGAAGCCGGACTGCTTTATAAGCTCGATTTTAACCCCGAAGCGCCCGTAACAAGGGCATACGTGTTCTACTTGCTCGGCTTTGTTTACAATAAAATAAACTAAGCTAAAAGACAGCGCCGGTGACCGAAGTTCGGTCCCGGCGCTTTTTTGCGCAAAAAAGGCAGCGCGCCGTTTGGCGGCGCGCATTATTAAAGGTCAAGCTACTTTATGTATTGTAGCCCAGTGGTTTGGTGTTGCAGGGTGTGAACTCCTGCACCGGGAAGGCCATCTTTTCGAAGAGCGCGCACGGATCTTCGGCGTCGTACGAGCGGCATACCTTATCGGGCACGCTGTACTCTGCCGCGTTGACCAAGTACTGGCCGGGACGCACGACCAAAATGACCGTGAAGAATCCGAGCGTCACGTAGAGGTTACGGTCGTCGTCGGTGGCGTCTACCAGTGGGCCGCTGACAGTGCTGCATACACTGTCGGGGATATCGCCCACACAGCAGCAGCAACAATAGAACTCGCGAGGCTTGTCGCAGATTTTAGCGTCAAGCACAACCGGGTCGACGGTCTCGACAATCGCGGTAGGCAAGTTGTTTGCGGGTTCGCCGAACTTCGTGCCCATGCAGAATCCGCAGAGCCCGTCGCTTCTGAATATGTTTACGCAGCCTTCGCCGCCGTAAAGGACCGCCTTCTTTTCGCATACCGCGATGCCTTCGATGGGAATGACCTTGTTTTGGTTGCCCCCTCCGGCGCAGACATCGCAGAACACTTTAACGTAAAAACGGCATCTGACGGTATAAAAGCCGCGATTGAACTGGATGGGTTCAATCGTAACGTCGGCCCCGATAATGCATGCGTCCCTTACGCGGACGTCGCTTGCTTTGTTGATGACATCTTGACCGAAATTGGTCAAAAACACCTTTACGTTTTCGAAGCAATCCTTATCGCGGCAGCTGTCAAGCACGCGGTTAGTGTCGATGCAGACGACTTCGCGGCCGACAGAGCCGCCTACAGGCGGATAGCTTCTGTTATCAGCCATTATTTATTCATCTCCCTCATATTACTTCCGCGGCTTTCTGGTTGCCGCGATGAGATTCCGCTCACGCGGTTTTACCGCGTATCGGTATCTTTCCATAACATAATATGCGGGAGATGCTATAAAAGTTTATCGGTTTTTCGTTATACGTACTTGGCAAGCCCGGGCGTAAGCTCGCCGGCGGGGATAGATGATGTTATGACAAAGTTTATGCCGTGCTTTTCCGCGAATGCGGCGACACGGTCGATAAATGCTTCAAAAACGTCAATCGGGCAGGCGCAAATTTTAAGTGCCGAGTCGATAAAGATATCGGTTACGTCCCTATTGGAGGCATAGACGCCGGCGATGAAGCCATATAGTTCATCGGCAGAACTGATACCAAACTCGTCCGTGTCGATGAGCCTGGCTTGGTATTTGATTTCGTGGATAAGCTTAGTACCCTTCTCGATGCAGATAACGTCGCCGTTTGACTTAGATACGGCTTCGTTGGCAAGCTCGATCAGGGTCTTGGTCTTACCGGAACCTTTCACGCCGACAATTAATTTGAGCATTGATATATCCTCCATAAAATGTTATTATTACGCGAGGTGCACGCTTGGATGGTTGCGCCGTCGCGCGGGGCTCAAAAGATGCTGGCAGACTCGAGCCGCTGTAAAAGCGCCTGCCGGCGCGCCTCGTTTTCTGCGCCGGGCATTCCGAGCAGCGCGTACATGTTGTTTTTGTATGCTTCGACGCCAGGCTGGTCGAACGGATTGACGCCTAGTATATAGCCGGATACCGCGCAGGCATACTCGAAGAAGTAGAAAAGGTAGCCGAGGTTATACTCGTCGGCTGAGTCGAGCGTGAGCACTATGTTGGGCACTCCGCCTTCATAATGCGCGAGCAAAGTCGCGAGGAATGCGTTTTTCGAGATAAACTCGAGCGGCTTGCCTTCAAGGAAGCTCAGCCCGTCAACGTCGCCCGGGTCAGCTGGTATAGGCAGATCTGGTGCGGAATTTTTTATATAAAGCACCGTTTCAAATATATTGCGTGTGCCTTCTTGGATATATTGGCCAAGCGAGTGTAAGTCAGTGGAGAAAATGACCGAGGCGGGGTAAAGCCCTTTGCCGTCTTTGCCTTCGCTTTCGCCGTAAAGCTGTTTCCACCATTCGGCGACCATCGCCATGCGGCTCTCATACGAGGCGAAAATTTCAACTTGCTTGCCGGAACGCAAAAGCAGGTTGCGCAGCGCCGCGTATTTTACGGCGTCGGAGCCGGGCTTAAGCGCGTCCTCGCGCGCCGCGCTGGCGCCTTCGAGCATGGCGTCGATGTCAATCCCGGCGACCGCAATCGGCAAAAGCCCTACGGGGGTCAGGACCGAATAGCGTCCTCCTACATCATCGGGTACGACGAAGGTCTTATAGCCTTTTTCGCGGGCAAGCTGCAACAGTTTGCCCTTGGCGCGGTCGGTCGTCACATAAATACGTTCGCGCGCGCCTTCTTCGCCGTAGCGGCGCTCGAGCAGCTCCCTGAATATGCGGAACGCGACTGCTGGCTCGGTGGTTTTGCCGGACTTAGAGATAACGTTTACGCATACGTTTTTGTTCTCGTCGGAACAGAGCTTTATTAGATTTGTGGTGTCAAAAGTCGACAAACTGTTGCCCGCAAAATAGATTTGCGGCCCGCTGCCGGGGAGAATGTTGTACTGTTGCGAGCGGATAAACTCGATCGCAGCCCTAGCTCCGAGATACGAGCCGCCGATGCCGATGACGATGAAAATATCGCACATCGAGCGGATTTTTTCCGCCGCTTTTTTGATCTCCGCCAGCTCCTCTATCGCGGAGGGATCTGTTTTATAGCGTTCGGGCAGGTCAACCCAGCCCAGAAAATCAGAGCCGGCGCCGCACCTTTCTCGTATTTTTGCGCACGCCGACTCTATTTCCGGCGCGATGGCATCAAAATCCGCACCGGATATAAAACCACGGGTATAAAAGTCAATTAATTTGAGTGCCATTTTTCGCTGCCTTCGCTTTTTTGATATTATTCCAAACTTATTATATTTCAAAAACAGCTTTTTAACAAGTCCTATATATGAATAATCTATAAAATGTGTATGCACAATATATTAACATATTTTTGACGCAAATTTACGCTCGGGTGCTGCTTAGCTGTTTCCGCTAAGGAAGAATTTCGCTGCGAGCCTGCCGAGCACGCCGAAGTAGCTGATCTTGTCAACCGACTCGGCGGCGCGGATGGGTACCTCGCCGAGCACCTCGCCATTTAGGCTGTACTCGATGCGGCCGATTATCTCGCCCTCTTTCACAGGAGCGGGGATTGCCTCGGGAAGCTCGATTTTAGCTTCAAGGTTTGTGCCGGCTGACTTTTCTACGACGACGCCGAACGAGTCGTAGGACGTGTCGCACTGGGATGCGATACCGCCAAGCACCCTAATGGGGCCGGCAGACCCTTTTTCGCGGGTGAGGTACGCGTAGTTTGCAAAGCCGTAATCAAGCAGCTTCTTTGCGGATTCGTTGCGGCTGTCGCGCGAGGGCGCGGCCATAATCACCGCGATGAGCTGCATGCCGTCGCGCAACGCAGTCGCGCTAATGCAGAACTTGGCTTTCGCAGTCGAGCCGGTTTTCAGCCCGTTCGCGCCGTTGTAGAAGCGTATCAGCCGGTTGGTATTTGTCAGCCCGAACGTGCCGTTTCTCACCGTGTCCATCCATATTGTGGTATAGTCGAGTATCTTTTTGTGCTTTAGCAGCTCGCGCGACATAATCGCAATATCGCGTGCGGTGGTAAGGTTGACGACGGTGTCGTCGAGCCCGGTGCAGTTTTCAAAATGCGTGTTTTCCATGCCGAGCTCCTGTGCGCGCTTGTTCATGCGGTCGACAAAGGCTTGCTCGCTTCCTGCGATGTATTCGGCAAGCGCGACCGAGGCGTCGTTTGCCGAGGCGATGACCACCGCCTTGAGCAACTCTTCGACAGACATCTCTTCGCCGACCTCAAGGTAAATCTGCGAGCCGCCTTTGCTCGCGGCTTCCTCGCTTACCGGGACCATGTCGGTAAGCTTTATCATGCCGCTGTCGAGCGCTTCCATAACGAGCAGCAGCGTCATTATTTTTGTGACCGACGCGGGGGGTAGCTGCATGTCGGCGTTTTTCTCGCAAAGAACCCGCCCGGTTTCGGCTTCCATCAGTATGTAAGAAGGCGTCTCGAGCTCGAGCGTGAAAGGCTGTGCCGCCGGCAGCGCGTTTTCCTCCACGGCTCCGCCTGTTTCATCCGCGTATGCATGCAGCGCGATTTCGCCTTGTGATATGTAAGCTTCTTCGCCCGGCGGCGACGCATAAACGGCCGAAGGAAGAGAAAGAAGCATCACCGCGCAAAGCGCCAGTGAGAATATTTTTATCTTTTTGCGACGTTTCATACTCGTCCTCCGAAAAGCATAGATTTTGCAGCTTTTCAATGATTATATATGCCGGCTTATCCGGCGATATGCGCTCCGAAGCTGCAGAAAAATCCGCCGGACTTTTGCCCGGCGGGCGGATTTCGGCGCCGGCTGTTGCAGCCGGCATGCCGATGTGCTAATATAGTTTAGGAGGAAATTTTAAAAAATACGGGAAACCTTAGGGCTATTTCTTTTAGCCTTCTTTTCTAAACCCGTGCAAAAACCCGTTTACGTCGGCCGAGCAGATGTCGCCGCCGACCACCCTGTTGCGGTAAATAAGCAGGTTAGCGTATACGACGCCGTCATAGTTTGGATAGTTTTTAACTATGTAGGTGTAGCGCGTCAGTTCCTTGCGCTTATACCTTGACAGATCAAGCCCTTGGCGCTTTTGCAGCTCGTTGTAGCTAGCAAATACCCTGTCGAACTCGGACGGGATTGTGACCGTCGCCTCTTCGGCTGGCTCCGGCTCGACTTCCCAGCCAAATTGCGCTAAAAATGCGATGCGGTCCTCGTTGGTTTTGATTTTGTCGTAGTTTATAGAGGCGGCTGCGGCCTTCACACCTTCGGAATTGTCTGCCGAGCCCGAGCCTACGGAGGGTATTACCGCAATCAAAACTATGAGCAGTACAAGCGAAAGCGCCGCTATACCGGCAAATTTCAGCGTCGAGGCTTTGAATGAATATACAAACATGGCATATCCTCCGATATAATCGTTTGCTAAAAATATATTTTTCGCACCCCAACTTTATGAATAAACAGTGAGGATTATTTAAATTTTTTATGTTGGAGGGCAACAAGATGAAGACCGCGACCTCGCCAGTTATGATAGGGGACGGCGCCGCGCGCGCGGCACGCAAGTACATAAGCCAAAACTTTGCCGAAAAGTCCGTGCTTGCGGTGTGCGATACAAACACCGAGCCGATCGCAAAAGAAGTTTTTGACGGGATTGAACGCTTTGCCTTCCCCGGCGACGTTATTGCCGACCCCGAGCTTGCGTCCCCCTTAAGTGAGCGCGCCGCGGCGAAAAAATGCCTTATTGCGGTAGGCTCGGGCACCGTTCACGACCTTGTGCGGCATACGGCGCACGAACTTGGGATTCCATTTATATCGTTTCCCACTGCGCCGAGCGTCGACGGGTTCGCCTCTAGCGTCGCAGCGATGACGGTCTCGGGGCAAAAGGTGACTTTCCCTTCTTCCCCTCCCGTTGCGCTTTTCGCGGAGCCGGAAATATTTGCTCACGCCCCGGCAAACCTTTCGGCGGCCGGCGTCGGGGACATGCTTGGGAAATACATATCCCTTTTCGACTGGCGGGTGGCTAACATTGTTATAGGCGAGCGGATAGACGGCCAAATTTATGCCCTCGAGCAAAGTGCGCTTGAAAAGGTTGCAAAGGCCGAGCCCGGCTCGCGCGAATTCGCTGTACGTCTTATGGGCGCGCTTGTGACGTCCGGGCTTGCGATGCAGGCGGCCGGCAATTCCCGCCCGGCAAGCGGCTCGGAACACCACCTCTCGCACCTTTGGGAGATGCACTGCATAAACGAGCCGACGGCTGCACTGCATGGCGAAAAAGTCGGGGTCGCAACCCTTTTGCTCCTTAATCGTTACAGGTCGCTTGAGAAGTTTATACTGCGTAAAAATAGGTATGAGCGCGAGTACCTTTTGCCGGCATTCGGGAAGCTCACGGATGGGATTATCCGCGAGAACTTGCCAGACCCGCTTTCGGGATTAACTCAAAAAACGCTAGACGACAAAAAGGGCGAGCTTCAAAATGCTATATCCCTTCTGCCCGAGCCGGATTTTGTGCGTGGGCTTATGGCAAGCTGCGGCTGCAAGATGACGCTTGCATCGGTCGGCTTGCCTGATACGCCTGAGTTTGTATCAAAGTCGCTTGAGTTTGCGCCATATGTGCGTAGGCGTGTGACAATGCTCAAACTGTGCCATATTGGTTGACATAAGAAATGCTGTATGTTATAATCAATTGTAGGTTATTATAAATATTCATAAATCTGTCCGGTATTAGCGCAAAATGCTTGCCGGACGTTTATTAAACCGGCAAGCTCCCATCCTTGTGAAAATGCCTTATTCGGATCTTTTGCGCGTATTTATTCCCCATACGCGGCACAGGCCCGAAACAATAGATCTTTTTTCCGATATCGGAGAGTGGATAAAATTATGGCTGGATTTAAGAAAAAACTAATCTGGGCTATTTGTGTCGTGCTGCTGTTTGTCCCAACATATATAGGCGTATGGTCATATTTCTCCGCCCGGCGCGCCCCTGTTAGGGAGGGCGCCGTCACACGCTTGGAGCTGACGGACCTTAATGGGACTATATTTACTTTCACCACAGACTCGTTGGAAGAAGAATTCGAAGGCGGCGCGCTAACGTATTTTCTTAACCTAAACGAGAAATCAAAGCCTGTGGGAAGCCTTCCGCAGCAGCTTACGTTCGCCGACTGTTTTAAGGCGGTATACTACAGCTACGACCTTGCAACTACATATAGGTATTATTTTTCAGCCGACCCTGATAGCTCGTATTTTGTCGACGGCGCAGGCAAGGCATATAAAATCCCCGCGGATATAGCCTCGAAATTTATCCAGTCGTCATACGGCATGTGCCTGTTCCCGGCATCGACGCCGCCGACGATGAATTTCGGCGATGGCGGGGTGGTGATACTGCCTGCCGAGATGACATGGCAGTGCCTCAGCTATGGAAATGTATATAAAGAGGTAGAGGTTCCGACGTCCACCCAGACGCAGAAAATCACAATACTCGGCGGGCTCGATTTGCGCTTTACGGTGGAGCCTGATTATATGCTCGTAAATATAAAGCGCGACGGGCTGACAGTCTATGACGACCTTTACGAGAACATATCCTCGTTTAATTTCGAAGAAGGCGCAAGCTTTAATGTGACCATTACCGCAAAATGGTACGAGAATAAAGAGCGCGGCGCTTTCGGCGAGGCGGTATATGAGTTTGTGGCAAATGTTAAGCCCGCGCCTGTGTTTTATCTCGGCGAAACTTCGATCCAGCCCGGGGAATTTGTAGTGCTCACGGGCAAAAACGTGACCGACATCTCGCAAATTACCTTTTCTTCTGACCCGGATATAGGCTACACGCCGAAATTCTACCGTGACGGCGACTATGTGCGCGCGCTTGTCCCGATTTCGGTGGATTTGCCTGATGCCTCTGCGTACACTTTCACGGTCAACTGCGGCGGCGTGACGCAGACCCTTTCTATTGCAATCGAGCCGAAGACATTCCGCTCGAAAGACGTAACCGTCTCCACACGCGAGATGGCTTCAAAATTCACGCATGAGACGGTCGAGGAGTTTAATAACATCGCCGGGCAGTACCTTGCAGCCGAAAGCGAGGCTAGGTACTGGGAAGGCAAGTTCATTGAAGGCGTCGCTGGCCGATATATTACCGCCGGATTCGGCATATATCGCAAGAAAGCCGGCGCATATGGGACCGGCGAAACCTACCGCAACCCCGGCGTTGATTATATCGTAAACGCCGGCGACAAAGCGCTTGCCGCAAACAACGGCAAAGTCATATACGTCGGCGAGCTTGCGTGGACAGGCAAGACTGTCATAATAGACCACGGACTAGGGCTGAAGAGCCTTTACGCTTATCTCGGCGACGTTTCGGTTAAAGTAGGCGACATGGTAAAGACTGGCGATACAATCGGCACTGTGGGAACTACAGGCTTTACCTCAGGCTACGGGTTCCAGTACAGGCTATACGTTCATAATATCCCTGTGTGCCCTTATTCTCTATGGGAGCAAGGAATTCCGATGACAGAATGAATAACGCAAACGGCAAAACAAACATGAAAAGCGCTCGTCACCGAAAAATCCTCGAGATCATTCAGGAATACCCTATCGAAACGCAGGATGAGCTTATCGCGAAGTTGCGCGAGGCTGGGATAGAAGTTACCCAGGCGACAATCTCGCGCGACATCCGCGACCTGAAGCTTGTTAAGATCGCGTGCGACGACGGGCAAAACAAATACAGGTACGCGGTCTCAACAAACGACGAGGCAAGAATTTCAGCAAAGTACCGCAATATAATCAGAGAAACAGTAATAAAGGTAGACTATGCCGACAATATTGTGGTGCTGAAGACGTACTCAGGCATGGCACAGGCGGCGGGCGCAGCCGTCGACGGCATAAACTGGGGCGATATTGTCGGCTGTATTGCGGGCGACGATACCGTTTTCATATTGGTGCGGGAGCGCGAGGCCGCCGCGGAACTCGCGGAGAAATTCCGCAGCGCACTGCGCGCTGATACAGGAAGAAGGTAGCGCTCGCACAGGGCAAGTAAAAAATATAAGAAGCGTAAGCCGGCGCGGCCCGCGCGCGGACGGGCAGCCGTCCGAAGGTGCCCGCCGGTTTAGGTTTTTTGAAGTATGCCATGTTATATGAGCTTGATATCGAGAATATAGCCGTTATAAAGCGCGCGACAATAAGCTTTTCGCCCGGGTTGACGGTGCTGACCGGCGAGACCGGCGCGGGCAAATCGATTATAATAGACTCGATAATGCTATTGCTCGGCGCGCGCGCGCAGAAAGAGCTAATCCGCATGGGCGAGCGGTCGGCTACCGTTAGCGCGGTGTTCGGCGGGTTTAGCGGTGACGAGCTTTCGGCGCTTTCTGAGCTCGGCATTGCGCCCGACGAGGATGGCATGCTTTTCGTGAGCCGAGAGTTTACGCCCGACGGAAGGTCGGTCGCCCGGATAAACGGGCGCGCGGTGCCGGCGTCGACATTGCGTGAGCTCGGCGCGGTGCTTATAAATATCCACGGCCAGCACGAAAACCAGGCGCTGCTTAACCCCTCGGCGCACCTTACCCTGCTCGACATGTATGCGGGCACGGAAAAGCTTCTCGAAAAGTATGCGGAGGCTTATGCGGAATTGTGCAAGCTTTTAGAGGAGAAAAAGGCGCTGTCGATTGACGAGGCTGAAAAAGAGCGGCGTGTCGAAATGCTGCGTTTTCAGCTTGCCGATATAGACGGCGCGAAGCTAAAGCCCAGCGAGGAGGAAGCGCTTGAGGCAAGAAGGCTGAAGCTGCGCAATCTTGAGCTTATATCGCGGCATTCGCGGCTTTTGCGAGCCGCGCTGTACAGGGCGGAAAAAGGCATGTCGGCTTATGACCTTGTCACGCGGGCGATACCGGCGCTCGAGCAGCTGCGGGAGTTTGTGCCCGGCGCCGACGGCTATATAGAAAGGCTTTACAATGTGCGCTCGGAGCTTGAGGACATAGTTGAGCGCGTGGCCGACGCATGCGGCGACGACCTCGACGTCGACCCCTCGGAAGAGCTCGACAGAATCGAAAGCCGGCTTGACGCAATCGAGAAGCTCAAACGCAAATACGGCGCACATATAAAAGAGATACTGGAATACCGCGCAAAAATCGCCGCCGAGCTTTCGGCGCTTGAGGAGAGCGACCTCCGCATGGCGGAGCTGGACAGAAGGCTTGATGAAGCGCGCGCGAAAGTAGAAGAAGCAGCAGAGGCGCTTTCTGCGGCGAGAAAAGAGGCGGCGGAACGGCTTTCGGCTGCCGTGACGGCGGAGCTGGGCGAGCTTGAGATGGCGAAGGCGGCGTTTGAAGTTGGCATAACCCGCGAGCCGACATATACTAAGCGCGGCATAGACGCTGTGGAGTTTCTCATAACCACCAACCCCGGCGAGCCTCCGAAACCGCTTGCAAAAATAGCCTCTGGCGGCGAGCTTTCGCGCGTTATGCTGGCGATAAAAACCGTGCTGTCGCGCGGCGGTGCCTCGACGCTCATATTCGACGAGATAGACACCGGCGTGTCCGGCAAGACGTCGTATAAAATTGGCGTGAAACTGAAAAACCTCGCGCAGGCAGCGCAGGTCATATGCGTAACCCACTCGGCGCAGATAGCGGCGCTTGCGGATACCCAGATGCTTATAAGCAAGCGCGAGGTGGGCGGGCGCGTTGAAACTGAGGTTACCCCGCTCGACCGCGAGGGCCGGATCAGGGAGCTAGCGCGCATCATGGGCGGTGCCGAGATTACCGAAAAGCTGCTTATGACAGCAGAGGAGCTGCTCGACAGCGGCAAATAAAAAAGATACAAAACATTAAAATATAAATAGGCGGGTATGCAAGCAAAAACTAAGAGGAAGGGTATGTGCGATTGCCGTGCGATTTCCCCGCCAAATCGACCGCAATCAAAGAAAGTCAGTATGAGCATAATTCAGGAATTTACCGACCGTGGGCTTCTGGCGCAATGCACCGACCTTGAAGCCGTTGATAAACTGCTAGATAACGAGAAAGTTACATTCTATATTGGGTTTGACCCCACAGCCGACAGTCTGCATGTGGGACATTTTCTGCAGATGAAGATTATGGCGCATATGCAGCGGGCGGGCCATCGCCCGATAGCGCTGCTCGGCGGCGGCACCGGCATGATCGGAGACCCGACGGGTAAGTCCGATATGCGCAAAATGCTGTCAAAAGAGACGATCGATCACAACATCGAGTGTTTTAAAAAGCAAATGTCGCGCTTTATTGATATATCCGAAGGCAAAGCGCTGTTTATAAACAATGCCGACTGGCTTTTAGGGCTCAATTATATCGAGTTTTTGCGCGACATCGGCCCCCATTTTTCGGTTAACCGGATGCTTGCGGCCGAATGCTACAAAGCGCGGCTTGAGACGGGCCTGACGTTCCTTGAATTCAACTACATGCTGCTGCAGAGCTACGATTTCTACAGGCTCTATCTCGATTACGGCTGCAAACTGCAGCTCGGCGGCGACGACCAGTGGTCGAATATCATAGGCGGCGTGGAGCTTATCCGCCGTAAAGTCGGCGGGGAGGCATATGGCCTCACGTTCAAGCTGCTTACCAATAGCGAAGGCAAAAAGATGGGCAAAACCGAAAAGGGCGCGGTGTGGCTTGACCCTGAAAAGACGCCTCCGTACGACTTTTTCCAGTACTGGCGCAATATCGCCGATGCCGACGTTATAAATTGCCTTAAAATGCTTACCTTCCTGCCGCTCGATGAGATAGCAAAATACGAAAAGCTCGAAGGCAGCGAGCTCAACGTGGCGAAGGAGCTGCTCGCGTTCGAGCTGACAAAGCTTGTCCACGGCGAAGAGGAAGCAAACAAGGCGCTCGAAGCCGCGCGCACGCTGTTCTCGGCGGGCGGGATATCCGAAAATATGCCTACCTGCGTGCTTTCGTCAGACGACTTTAAGGACGGCAAAATTAAAGTCGTCGACATGCTGGTTTTGGGCAAACTCGCGCCTTCGAAAGGCGAGGCGAGAAGGCTTATCCAGCAGGGCGGCGTTGCGGTTTGCGACGAGAAAGTCGCATCGATCGATGCGGAGCTTTCCGCTGAAGATTTCGCCACGCGCGATATAATCGTGAAAAAGGGCAAAAAGGTTTTCATGCGCTATACAATCGGTTGAACCATTTGCCGCGCCACAGTCGTAACCGCGGCATTCATCATTGGGTCTTTTGCGGCATAAAATATAAAAGCCGCAAAATCAGAATAATATCATGGATAATTAAGCTATGACTGATTACGCGACGCTAAGACAATATTTAATATCGGAATCTGAAAGCGGGGAATTGACCTTTTTGGCCGATTATCCGCTTTCTGCCCTTTGCACGTTTAAGATTGGCGGGCCTGCCGACTTTGTCGTATATCCCAAAACAGAGCGCGCGCTGATCAGTCTTGTGGAATATGCCAGGTCGATCGGCGTTCGGTATAATGTTTTCGGCAACGCCTCTAACGTGCTGTTTGACGACCCCGGTTACCGAGGCGTCGTAATTTTTACTTCGGAACTCAAATCGATAAAAATAGACGGCCCGATTATAACGGCGGGAAGCGGGATGTCGGTTACAGCGCTTTCGGTCGCCGCATACCGCTCGTCGCTATCGGGGCTTGAGTTTACTTACGGGATACCCGGTTCCGTCGGCGGCGCGGTTTATATGAATGCTGGCGCATACGGAGGCGAGATAAAAGACGTTTGCATATCAAGCCGGGTGTACAACCCTGAGACCGGCGAAATCGAGGTGTACAGTGGCGATGAGCAACGGTTCGGATACAGGGAAAGCATTTATATGAACTCATCGCTTATCATATTGTCGTCCGACTTTAGGTTAAATGAAAGCGACCCTGTCGAAATCGAGGCGCTGATGAAAAACCTCATGAACCAAAGGATAGAAAAACAGCCGCTCGATCTGCCGAGCGCGGGGAGCGTTTTCAAACGCTGCAAGGGATATTTTACGGCAAAGCTTATCGAAGACTCGGGGCTAAAAGGCAAATCGATCGGCGGGGCGCAGGTGTCGGAAAAGCACGCCGGCTTTATCGTCAACAAAGGCGGCGCAACCGCGTCGGATGTACTAAAACTCATAGAACATATCCAGGAAGAAGTATACAGGCAGTTCGGCGTGGAAATTCAGCCCGAGGTGCGCTTTATCCCGGCTGAGTGACCGCGCCAGAGCCCCATCAGGACAAGCAAAACTGCGGGGGAAGGTTTTATCCCGGTGCGCGTGAAAACCAAAGCGGAATAGCGGGAGCGAGGAAGTATGGAGTTTATAGTGCTCACGGGGATGTCGGGAGCCGGCAAGACGCAAGCTTCGAATACCCTTGAGGATATGGGGTATTACTGCATCGACAACATGCCCGCGGCGCTCATAGCGACATTCGCGGAGCTTTATACACAAACGCCGGGCAGGGCGCAAAATGTGGCGTTTATCCTAGATGTGAGGGGCGAGCAGGAGTTCGACACTCTGTTCGGGCAAATTGACCTGCTCAAAAAGCGCGGCTTCGCCTGCCGGACGGTGTTTATAGATTGCAACGACCGGGTGCTTTTGAACCGGTATAAGGAGACCCGGCGCCTGCATCCGCTTGTGGCGCTCAGAAACGTCACGGTATCGGAGGCGATAGCGCTTGAACGCGAGCTGCTTGAGCCGGTGAAAGCGCGCGCCGACTATGTGATCGACACCTCGACGCTGACGCCAATGCAGCTTCGCGACCGTATTAAAGCAATCCTTTTCGCTTCCGAGAGCGGCGGCGGGATGATAATAACCTGCCTATCGTTCGGTTTTAAATACGGGATAGCGACGGAGGCGGATTTGGTTTTCGACGTGCGCTGCTTCCCGAACCCCTATTATGTCCCCGAACTGAGGGACCTTACCGGGCTTGACGACCCGGTGCGCGACTATGTGTTCTCACACGAACAGACGAGAGCCTTCATGGACAAACTTTACGACATGGTAGACTTTTTGCTCCCGCAATATATGGATGAGGGAAAGCCCCAGCTTATAATAGCGTTCGGCTGCACGGGCGGCAAGCACCGCTCGGTTGCGATAGCGGAGGCGCTTGCAAGCCATTTGCGCGAGAAAAACTATAATACCGTTACAATCCACAGGGATATAATAAAAAAGTTCACAGGAGACAAATAAGCCCCCGTTAATCATAAATTAACCGGAGTGAGTCACGCATGAAGCTCTCGTTTTCACAGCGCGTCAAGTGCGATCTTTGCGGGATAAAGATAAAAAAGAAATGCTGCCGGCGCTCGTTTTTGTACGGCTGCATGTTCGCGTCACGGGTGTTTACGCGCGAATGCATAGAGCTGCGCGCCGATTTGCCCGAAGTCGGCCGCTGCCTGAGCGAGCTTATGCGGGGAGTATTCGGCATATCCTGCGAGGCGGGCGCAAAGCTTACTGTAAAAATCCTGTCGGAACTTGACATTATTTTCGGCGATCTGGGCGAATACGCAAGCAGCACGCTAAGCCGGGATGTTTTCGTTTGCGAGAATTGCCGGCACGCGTTTTTGCGTGGCGCATTCGTCGAGTGCGGTACGGTCAACGCGCCCGGCCGCTCGTACCATCTTGAGTTTATAGCTCCGAAAGACGGCAGAGCCGGGCAAATCGCAGAGCTGCTTTCAGAGTTTGGCTTAACTCCGGGGATAGTCGACAGGCCCGCGACAAATGCGACGGGCATTTATTTTAAAGGCAGCGAGTCGGTGGAGGACGTGCTCCATATCATCGGGGCGCAGAAGGCGGCGTTTGAGCTTATGAACGCCAAAATCGTGCGCGAGCTGCGCGGCAACGCCAACCGCTGCGCTAATTGCGATACCGCGAATATATCAAAAACCGTCAACGCGGCGCAAAGCCAGCTTGAGGCGATAAGCAGGTTACTAGCTTTGGGCACGGATGGGGTGCCGCCCGAGCTTCTTGAAACTGCAAAAGTGAGAATAGAGAACCCCAACGCGACGCTCGCAGAGCTTGCCGCGCTGCACGACCCGCCGCTTACAAAATCGGGCGTAAAGCATAGGCTAGACAGAATCATGAAGTTTGTAAACTAAGACGCCGCAGTGTGCCGCTGCGGTCAAAATCTTTTTGATGTTTAAAATAAAATGCCATGTCCGGATTTGTACATCTACATCTTCATAGCGAGTACAGTCTGCTCGATGGCGCATGCCGCATAGCGGACATACCAAAGGCGGCGAAGGCTGCCGGGCATGACGCGGTGGCGATAACCGACCACGGCGTTATGTACGGTGCCGTCGCCTTTTTCCGTGCCTGTGTGGATGAGGGGATAAAGCCGATAATCGGCTGCGAGATATACGTCGCGCCGCGCACGCGGTTTGACAAGACACACGGTACGGACAGCGAAAACTATCACCTCGTTTTGCTAGTAAAAGACGAAGTGGGCTACAAAAACCTCATCCGCATAGTGTCGCGCGCGTTTATAGAGGGGTTTTATTCCAAGCCGCGCGCCGACCTCGAGCTGCTCGAGCGGCATGCGGAGGGGCTTATTGCGCTTTCGGCATGCCTTGGCGGCTATATCCCGCAGGCGATAATGCGCGGGGACATGAACGCAGCCGAAGAGCATGCGAAAAAACTCGAGCAAATCTTCGGCCGGGGCAATTTTTACCTCGAGTTGCAGGACCACGGACTGCCAGAGCAAAAAACTGTAAACGATGCGCTGGTAGAGCTGTCAAAGCGCACAGGCATACCGCTTGTGGCGACAAACGATGTGCACTATATAAAGCGTCAGGACGCCGAGACGCACGCGATTTTGATGTGCATACAGACCGGCAGCGTTATAACCGACGGGCGTCCGCTCGGGTTTGAGACCGACGAGTTTTATTACAAATCGACCGAAGAAATGCAGCAGCTTTTTGCCGCGTACCCAGAGGCGATAGAGAACACCGTCAAAATCGCCGAGCGCTGCAACTTCCGGTTCGAGTTTGGCGAAGTATACCTGCCGAAGTATGCGCCGCCCGCCGGGTTTGACCCCGACTCGTATTTGCGAAAGCTAGCAAACACGGGCCTTGCGAAAAAGCTTATGTCCGGCGAGATTGTGCCAGATGAAAAGCGCACGCCCGAGATGTACCGCGAGCGCATAGACTACGAGCTTTCGGTCATATCCCAGATGGGGTACAGCGAGTATTTCCTAATCGTCGCCGATTTTGTGGGCTTCGCAAAATCGCACGACATACCCACCGGCCCCGGCCGCGGTTCGGGCGCGGGCAGCCTTGTGGCGTACCTTATAGGCATAACCGACATCGACCCGCTCAGGTATGATTTGCTGTTTGAAGCGTTTCTCAACCCTGAGCGGGTGTCGATGCCCGATTTCGACATAGACTTTTGCTATAACCGCCGCGACGAAGTAATAGCTTATGTAGCCGACAAATACGGACACGACCATGTGGCGCAGATAATAACGTTCGGCACGATGGCGGCGCGCGCGGCGGTTAGGGACGTCGGGCGCGCGCTTGGGATGTCGTATGCCGAAGTCGACCGGGTCGCAAAGCTCATCCCCCAGCGGCTTGGTATAACGCTTGAAGACGCGATGGTCGACCCCTTTATACGCGAGCTTTACGAAAACGACCCGAAAATTCGCCGGCTGCTTGACATCTCACGCGCAGTAGAGGGAATGCCGCGCCATGCCTCGACCCATGCCGCCGGCGTTGTTATAACCGACCACCCGGTCGAGGATTATGTGCCGCTTTCGGTCAACGGCGATGTTATCGTCACGCAATACGACATGGATACCGTCGCGATGCTGGGGCTTTTGAAGTTCGACTTCCTCGGTTTGCGCTATCTTACGATTATAGATGAGTGCTCAAGGCAGATAAAGCAGTCAAATACGAACTTTGACATAAAGAAAATACCGCAGGACGACGAGGCGGCATATGAGCTACTCTCGTCGGGGCACACAGACGGCCTTTTTCAGCTTGAGTCGGCAGGCATGAGGCAGCTGCTGATGCGGCTGAAACCGCGTAGCATCGAAGATATAATGATCTCGATCGCGCTATACCGGCCTGGCCCGATGGATGCAATACCGCGGTACTTAGAAAACCGCGCCGACCCGTCGAAAATAAAATACAAGGTCCCCGCGCTCGCGGAGATTTTAAATGAAACAAGCGGGGTTATAATATACCAAGAGCAGGTAATGCAAATTTTCCGCGCCGTCGCGGGCTACACGTACGGCCGCGCGGACATCGTGCGCCGCGCAATTTCAAAGAAAAAGGCCGACGTGATAGAAGCAGAGCGCACCGGCTTTATCGAAGGCGCGGTGAAGCTAGGCTGCCCGAGAGAGGACGCTGAGGAGCTTTTCGAGGATATGACGGCGTTCGCAAACTATGGCTTTAAAAAGAGCCATGCGGCGGCGTACGCTGTGCTGTCGTATCAGACCGCATACCTTAAAGCTAATTACCCCGGGCAGTACCTCGCCGCGCTTATGACAAGCGTGCTCGGCAGCCAGACAAAGCTTGCGGAATACATCGCAGAGTGCACGAGGCTGGGGATAAAGCTGCTCCCGCCGGACATTAACGAGAGCACGGCGGTGTTCAGATATATTGAGCCTGAAAAAGAGGGCGATCCGGGCACGATCCGCTATGGGCTTCTGGCGGTTAAAGGCATCGGCGAGGGGTTCATAAGCAAAGTCATAGCCGAAAGAGAGCTTAATGGCAAATTCACCTCGCTGTACAATTATATCTCGCGCACCTATAGTTTGGGCGGAACCCGCAGGCAAACTGAGGCGCTTATAAAGGCGGGCGCGCTCGACTGTTTTGGCGCGCGCCGCAGCCAAATGCTTGCGGTATACGAAAAAATCTATGAGATCGTGCAGTCGGGCGCGAAAAACGAGGTGGAAGGGCAAATAGACCTCTTCGGTCCCGGCGACGAACCGCAAATCGAGTTGCCAGACATACCGGAGTTCGGCTTAAGAGAGCGGCTTGCGCTTGAACGCGAGGCGACGGGGCTGTATTTCTCAGGGCATCTCTTTGACCAATACAAACCAGCAGCCGATGCGCTTGGCGCGGTGCCGATTAGCCGCATAAAAAGCGCTTTTGCCGACGACCATAGCTCGGACGAGCAGACCTACGACAACATCGTAGCGCCCGGTAAGACGATAACTGTGGCGGGAATAGTAACAAAGCGGTTAAATAAGCTGACGCGAGCCGGCGACCCGATGGCTTTTGTCACGATCGAAGACCGCTACGCGGACATGGAAATAATAGTTTTCTCAAATGTGCTCGCCGAGTATGGGCACCTATTGGTATACGAAACCCCGATCGCCGCAACGGGCGAGCTTTCGGTTCGCGAAGACAGCTACCAAGCGCAGAATAAAAATGACGACGAACCGGCTGTGCCGGAGCCGAAGCTGCTCGTGCGCACGATTGTGCCGCTTGCCGCGCCTGGCGGGCAGCCGATACCTTACGCGCCCGCCAAAAGCCATGCCGTTGAGCCTCCAATGCAGGAGAGAGCGGCAAGTGAAAGCCCGGGCACGGAGAGCCGCAGCGATGAAGGCTTAAAATCCCAAGGCGGCTCAGGCAGCGGGCCGGTTGTGTATATCCCCGCCACATACCGTATGAAAATGCAAAGCCCGGCGGGCGCGGCGGAAACGCAAAACGGCTGCGCAGCGAAGCCTAAACGGTTGTTTTTGCGCGTGCCGAGCACCGGCAGCGAGCTGTATCGCAAGGCATTAAACCTTGCCGAAATTTTCGAAGGCAACGCTTATGGCAAAACGGAAACGTATTTTTACGATGCGTCGACCGGCAAATACGCGCGGTTTGAGCCAGGCGTCTGCCTCTCGGATTTTGTGCTGGGCGAGTTTGTCCGGCTTTTAGGCGAGCAAAACGTGGTGTTAAAGTAAGTGGAATAAAACGCGGCTTCCGCTTTTACGGTGGCTAGGGCGATAAAATCGCAGGTGTAGAAAATGAAAAAACGGCGTCTGTTTTCATTTGAGAATTTGTGCCGGGCGCTTGCCCTGGTACTAAGGGCTATATTCTACGTTTTTGTTATGCTTATCGCGCTGCTGATAGTCGCGACGCCAATTGTCGCGGTTGCAGGCGCGCCGGCGGAAAAAATGCTTTTGCCGCCATTTATGCGCGAGGCAGAAAGCGGCTATACGATATCGCTCGGGAATGGTATAAAAATGTTTGTGCAGAAAGATGCAGCTGTTGCGGCAAAGATAAAGTCGGCGCTGTGTTTTACATTCCTTTTGTGGGCGGCGTATCTTGCTGCGTCGATGCCGGCGCTGTGGATGCTCTCCCGGCTCTGCGCAAACCTGCGCGACGGAAGGTTATATGACCCAAAGAATCCGGCTTATATAAAATACGTCGGGCTTGCCGTAATTGCCGGCAGTATAGTGCTCTCTCTGCTTGAGCGGTATTACAACTTCAAGCTTATTGAGCTTTTCGCGGCGGGCGGGGGCGATGCCGGCTACGCGCCGGGAATTGACATTTTACCGGTTGCCGAGGGCTTAATCTTTATGCTGCTCGCCGCAGTATACGACAAGATATGCTGCGAAAAAGAGGGCGGGGCTTTGCAAAAGCAGGCGTAAGACGGCGCATAGGATGAATATAAAATGGGAACAAAAAATTCATCGCACAGTCAAAAAATTGGGATATAATCTAAATACTTAAATGTTGCCGATACGGCGCAACCCTTTAATTCTTTGTAGGAGCATACGGATATCGCAATGCCGGATAGAGTGAGAAAAAGGCAGGTTGATTGGGGCGACGAGCTTGCCCATTCGCTGAAGCTCGTCGGGAAAATTGTCCTTCGCATATTCACATATATTTTCAATATATTGATGACCCTCCTCTTGATTGGCCTTATAACAGGCACAATCGTCGGCTGCGCTTTGGCGCTTTATATCAAAAACTACATCGACGCCGATATAGAGGAGTTTGAGCTTTTATTCCGCACCGACCAGAGCCTGACAACCACCATGTACTATATGGATTGGGAAGACAGGGCAAACCGTATAGGCAAGATGGTGGAGATAGAGGACGTCAAGCTCTACAGCTCGCAAAACCGCATATACGTATCGTATAACGATATCCCGAAATACTTAATCGACGCATTTATAGCGATTGAAGACAAGCGGTTTGAGTCCCACCACGGCGTGGACTGGTTTACGACGCTGAAGGCGACCGTGAGCTATTTTACGGGCGGAAAGCTGACCAGGGGATATACCGGTGGCGGCTCGACGATTACACAGCAGCTTATAAAGAACGTTACCGGCTACGACGACGTTACAATCCAGCGAAAGATTACGGAGATTCTCCGCGCGCTCAAGCTAGAGAAGGCATTTACAAAGCAACAGATAATGGAGATGTACCTCAACACCATCTCCCTTGCGCACGGATGCTACGGCGTCGCCGCGGCTGCGGATACCTATTTTAACAAAGAGGTCAAGGAACTTACGCTCATCGAGTGCGCGGCTATAGCCGCGATAACGCAAAACCCTGCGAAATGGGACCCGATTAACCATCCTGAGAACAACCAGCTCCGCCGCGACCTGATACTCAAGGAGATGTATAATCAGGGTAAAATAACCCTCTCCGAGTTTGAGTCGGCATATAAAAAAGAGCTGGTGCTTTACTCCGGCAGCAAAAACAGCGGCGGAAGTGACGCCGAAACCATTGAAGAAGCCTCGTCGACCCGTAGGATTTACAACTGGTACGAGGACGCCGCGATTAGTGAGGCGCGCGACCTTTTGATGAAGCACTACGGTTACTCGAGCGACATCGCGTCCATGCTTGTCTACACCGGCGGGCTTAAAATCGTCCTCGCGATGGACCCTGAGATTCAGCGCATCATCGAGGAGTACTACGCAAACGACGAAAACTTCCCGAGGGCAGACAATAGCATAATCCAGCCCAAGTCTTCGTTTATCGTGCTTGACCCGAAGACTTGCGACGTGCTTGGGCTTGCCGGCGACCGCGGCGTTAAAACCGCAAACCGCATCCTAAACTACGCGACGCAGACCCAAAGGCCGCCCGGCTCGACGATAAAACCGCTTTCGGTTTATGCGCCAGCGCTTGAGAAAGGGCTTATAACTTTTGGTTCGCCGATAGACGACTCGCCCGCGACGTTCGGAAACGAAACCATGGGGCCGGACGGCAATATCATATACAGCCGCCCGGATGGTTACCCGAACAACTACGATAAAATATACCGCGGGCTGACACCGGTCCACTACGCTATACGCCACTCGCTGAACACGGTGGCGTACAAGGTGCTGCAAAAGCTCACGCTTTCCGAATCTTTCGACTTTGTAAAGAACAAGCTCCATATTGACAGCTTTATAGATTCAAGGGAGCTTGCCGGAGGCGTCATAATCTCCGATATGAACTACGCGCCGCTCGCGCTTGGCCAGATGAACTACGGCTTGACTCTCAAAGAGATCACGGCTGCATACTCGATTTTCGCAAACAGCGGGGTATACAATACGCCCAAGCTTGTGCTTAAGATTATCGACCGCGACGGCAACGTCATTGTCGACAACACCGGCGGGTCTGAAATAGTTATAAGCGAACAGACCGCCTCGATAATGACAAAAATGCTTGAGGAAGTTGTCGACTACGGTACCGCTTCCCGCCTGACGATTAAAAACAAGGTGGACGTCGCGGGCAAGACCGGTACGACCTCGTCGGACAACGACCGCTGGTTTGTCGGCTACACGCCTTATTATCTTGCCGGCTGCTGGTTTGGCTACGAGATGCCGAAAAGCCTTGCGAAGTTTTCGGCTTCATACAGCCCGGCACTTAAGGTGTGGGACGACCTAATGACGATTTTGCACCAGAAAATCTTTGAGGAAGCGGAGGCGAAAGGCGAGCCGCTGAAGACTTTCAGGCTAGCCGACGGCGTCGTCACCGCGCAATATTGCAAATACTCCGGCAAGATACCGACCGCAGCCTGCATGGCGGACGCAAGGGGCGAGAATTGCATTGAAACAGGCTACTTTACGGTCGATACGGTGCCGAATGAGCCGTGCGACGTCCATGTGCTCGTCGCATACGATACGGTTTCGGGCGGCATTGCAACAACAGGCTGCCCCGCATCCAATATCAAGTATGTTGGAATGATAAAGATATACCGCAGCTTCCCGCTTAAGGTTTATATAAGCGATGCTCAGTATGTTTACCGCGAGGTGCCTCCGGGCGCACCGCTCTCGACATCGCCATATGAACCGTTCTTTACCGCCTCTCTGCCTTCGGGTGTATTCGCGGGCGTAAGCTACGGCACGCAGTTTAACCGGCTGTGTACGGCGCATTATCATCCCGGCGACGAGGTGATAGGCGACAGGACAAAGGCGGAAGACAAAGTAACCGAGCCGCCGGATACAAATTATGAAGACGAGGAAGGCTATGAAGACGAATGGGTGCTGCCCGGCGACGATATTGCGCCGCCTGAAAGCGAAGTGCCGGCTCCGCCAGACATCAATCCTCCCGAGACATCTTCTCCTGAAACCTTGCCGCCTGAGGATGGGCCTTCCGAACCTGCCGACACGGTAGTTGAACCTCAGCCGGAGGACACGCTGCCGACCGACGGCGGGCAGGGCGATACAGAGCCGGAAGAGGAGCCTTGGCCTCACGACTTCATACTTCCAGACTGGTAATAGCTTTGAAATAAAAACGAAAAGCTAAAAAGCCGCCGGACGAAACGCAAGTTCTCCGGCGGCTTTCAGCGCAAAATATCGGTAGAGCTGAGATTTTTTGAAAAAATCAGCAAAGAGAGATGTTTATATGGATGACACTTTAAATTTCTGCGCGGTTTGCCTTTTTGGGCTAGAAGGGCTGCTTGGCGAAGAGCTCGACGCCATGGGATGCAAGCGAACCGAAACGATAAACGGGCGGGTGTTTTTCACCGCGCCGCGCGAGTATGTCGCGCGCGTAAACATCCGCTCAAGGTATGCAGAGCGCATTTATATCGTGCTTGGCAGCTTTATGGCTGAGAGCTTCGACGCACTGTTTGAAGGCACCCGCGCGCTCCCTTGGGAAGAGTTTATAAGAAAAGACGACAGGTTTCCTGTGACTGGGCATGCTATACAAAGCAAGCTGTACTCTGTGCCTGACTGCCAAAGCATCGTCAAAAAAGCGATAATCGAGAGGCTGAAAAAGTTTTACCCGCTGTCGGTATTCCCCGAAACCGGCCCGACCGTCCGTGCCGAGTTTTTTATCCTGCGCGACAAGGCGTGGCTGATGATTGACACGAGCGGCACGCCGCTGCACAAGCGTGGGTATAGGCCCGAGACTGTCGCCGCGCCGCTGCGCGAAACGCTTGCCGCAGCGCTGGCAAAACTTGCCCGACCGCGGCATGATGTACTTTTTTGGGACCCGTTCTGCGGCTCCGGCACAATTCCGATTGAGGCTGCTATGATAATGACGAACCGCGCGCCGGGGTTGATGCGGAAGTTTGCGGCGCAGGATGCGAAATACCTGCCGGGGGGTGTATGGCGGGACGCCTTTGAAGAAGCGCGCTCCGAAATAAAAACCGACGCGGTGTTTGAAGCTTGCGCTTCAGACATCGACCCCGAGTGCGTGAGAATAGCGCGCGAGAGCGCGGAGCGTGCGGGCGTGGGCGATTATGTAAAAACCTTTGTCGCAAACGCGCTTGACATTGAGACCGGCGGCAGGCGCGGAACGATAGTCTGCAACCCGCCGTACGGTGAGCGGCTGCTGGATAGGAAGCGCTGCGAGGAACTATACAAAGCCATGGGCGAAAATTGGAAAAGGCTCGGCAAATGGCAAATCTATGTGCTCTCCTCGCATGAAGGCTTCGAGAGACTTTACGGCCGCCGAGCCGACAAAGTCAGGAAAGTTTACAACGGCATGATCGAGTGCTACTATTATCAGTATTTCAAAAACAAAAACTAAAGCAAATTTCCGCCCGCCGCCAGAAAGCCCTTACGGCGGGCGGTTTTGCGGCGGGCAAAAAGCGTTTTGATAAGCTAATTTTGCCGAAGAATATATTGTGGCTCGCTAAAACTTGACAAAGCGCGCTTTTGTTGTTATACTTACTTGTTATGACTGGGAATTTAGGCTATACTAAGCCTTGGATAAAATTAAAATCTTAAATAAGGTTAAGGACGGATATAATATCATGGAATGGACCTCGCTCAACGACCTGCGCGAGAGCTATTTGCGGTTTTTCGAGTCGAAAGGCCACTTGCGGCATAAAAGCTTTCCGCTGGTGCCTCAAAATGACAAGTCGGTGCTGCTCATCAACGCGGGAATGACGCCGCTGAAAAAGTATTTTACCGGCGAGCTTGAACCGCCTCGCCGGCGGATGACTACATGCCAGAAATGCATCCGCACGCCCGATATTGAAAAAGTGGGGTTGACCGCCCGCCACGGAACTTTTTTTGAAATGCTTGGCAACTTCTCGTTCGGCGACTATTTCAAGCGCGAAGCGATAACCTGGGCGTGGGAGTACCTGACTGAGTGGCTCAAAATACCTGCCGAAAAGCTTTGGGTAACAATATATACCGACGACGATGAGGCGTTCGATATCTGGCATAACGAAGTGGGAATGCCCGCAGAAAAGATAATACGCCTCGGCAAGCCCGACAACTTCTGGGAGCATGGCGCGGGACCATGCGGCCCTTGCTCCGAGATATATTTTGACAGGGGACCGAAATACGGCTGCGGTAGCCCCGACTGCAAGCCCGGCTGCGACTGTGACCGCTATATGGAGTTCTGGAACCTCGTCTTCACGCAGTTCGACAGCGACGGGAAAGGCAACTACACAAGGCTTGCGCATCCGAATATCGATACGGGCATGGGGCTTGAGCGCCTGGCGTGCATTATGCAGGGCGTGAACAACCTGTTCGAAGTCGATACGGTTAGAAATATTATGTTCAAGGTCAGCGAAATCGCCGGGATAGAGTACGGCGCAAACGAGAAGTCCGACGTTTCGCTGCGCGTTATAACCGACCATATCCGCTCCACGACCTTTATGGTTTGCGACGGCGTCGTACCGTCCAATGAGGGGCGCGGTTATGTTTTGCGCAGGCTTTTGCGCCGCGCGGCACGGCACGGTCGCCTGCTCGGAATAAACCGTCCGTTTTTGTCTGAAATTATAGATGTAGTCGCGCGCGAAAACTACAGCGAATACCCCGAGCTTACCGAAAAGCTCGATTATATAAAGCGCGTCGTCTCGACCGAAGAGGAGCGATTCGCCGCGACAATCGACGCGGGGCTTGGAATCCTTTCCGAAATGATAGACGACGCCAAAGGCGCAGGCAAATCCGAGCTTTCGGGCGAAGAGGTGTTTAAGCTCTACGACACGTTCGGATTCCCGATTGACCTGACGCGCGAAATTGCGGCAGAGTCGGGGCTTTCGGTTGACGAAGAAAAGTTTAGGGAGCTTATGACAGAGCAGCGCGAGCGCGCGCGCAGCGCCCGCGTCGGCATAGGCGGCTGGAGCGAGACGTCAAAGTCGGCGTTGCATAGCCTGCCCAAAACGGAGTTTTTGGGATACGATAGCACCGAGTGTGAGGCCAAGGTCATCGCTATCGTAGCCGACGGAGAGTTTGTAGAGCGCATCACCGAAGGCGAGTTCTCGCTCGTGTTTGACAAAACGGTATTTTACGGCGAAGCCGGCGGCCAAGTGGGCGATACCGGTGTAATCGAAGGCAACGGCGTGCTGATAAAAGTTACCGACACAAAGAAAAACGACGATGTTTATGTCCACGTCTGCCGGCTTGAAAACGGCGAGGTGGCTGTTGGCGACGTGCTGCGGCTCTCTGTCGATGTGGAGCGTCGTAACGCTATAAAGCGCAACCATTCGGCGGCGCATATGCTACAGGCGGCGCTGCGCCGGGTGCTTGGCACGCATGTAGAGCAGGCTGGCCAGTATGTGGACGACGAGCGCGTGAGATTTGACTTCACACATTACTCCGCGCTTACCCCCGAGGAGCTTGATGCTGTCGAGCGTCTTGTAAACGAAGAGATACTCGCCGGCGACCCGGTCGAGATAACCGAAACCGACCTTGAGACCGCCCAAAGGATGGGGGCTATCGCACTATTCGGCGAAAAATACGGCGAGGTCGTGCGAGTTGTAAAGATGGGCGACTTTTCTTGCGAGCTTTGCGGAGGCACGCACCTTGACAACACAGCCAAAGCCGGGCTATTTAAGATTTTGTCCGAGTCGTCGGTCGCCGCGGGCGTCCGCCGCATAGAGGGCACGACCGGACTTGGCGTTCTCAAAGTGCTGCGCGAGCACGAGGAGACAATCGCCGAAGCTGCAAGAGAACTTAAGGCAAATGGGCCAGCCGACCTGCCGCGCCGCGCTTCGCAGCTTGTCGCAGAGCTTAAAGAGTCGCGCCGCGAAATCGAAGCCGCAGAGGCCAGGCTCGCCGCCGCAGAAGTGGCAAAGCTGTATGAAAAGGCTGAAAGCATTGGCGCCGTCAAAGTCGCAACATATAGTGCCGGAAATATAAGCTCCGATACCGCGCGCACGATGATGGATGAGGCGAAAGCAGCTTATCCTGACCTGGTGATTGTGATAGCTTCCACCGACGGGGAGAAGATAACGTTTACGGTTGGCTGCGGTGCGGAAGCTGTCAAAGCGGGCGCGCACGCGGGCAAGATTGCCGGCGCGGTCGCGGCTATCGCAGGCGGCAAGGGCGGCGGCCGGCCCGACAGCGCGGCGTCCGGCGGGCGCGACAGTTCAAAGCTGGGCGAAGCGCTAGCCGCGGTGAAAGATATAGTCGGCGGCATGATAAAATAAACTGGGGCGAAAATGTAAATTTTTTCGCTCAGTGCTTCTAATTGCACGTTTTCCCTTGAAAAATAAAGTAAAATAAGTTAGAATATAAAACGTCATTATTAAAGCAAATCTATTGATAAGAGGTTGATTTTATGGTAACTGCCGGTGATTTCAAAAACGGCACCACGTTTGAGCTTGATGGCGAAGTAATGCAGGTTATCGAATTTCAGCACGTAAAACCGGGCAAAGGCGCGGCATTCGTACGCACCAAACTCAGAAACGTCATTACCGGCAGCGTGATTGAAAAGACGTTCAGCCCTACGGACAAGTTCGAAAACGCTTATATTGAGCGCAAAGAGATGCAGTATCTCTATAACGACGGCGACCTCTACTATTTCATGGACACCGAAACTTATGAACAGCTGCCGATCGGTGCCGACAAACTGAGCGACAACTTCAAGTTTGTCAAAGAAAACATGATGTGCCGGGTTAACTCCTATAAAGGCAACGTGTTTTTGGTAGAGCCGCCGATGTTTGTAGAGCTTGAGGTAGTCGATGCCGAACCGGGAGTGCGCGGCGATACCGCCACGGGCGCTACAAAGAACGTGACTCTTGAAACGGGTGCGACGATCAGGGTCCCGCTGTTTGTGAATGTCGGTGACGTAATCCGCATAGACACCCGTACCGGCGATTACATTGAGCGCGTTTAATAAAGGGGCAGGCAGCGATAGGGATTTCGGCGAGATGACACCCGCCGAGCTTTCCGCTTATATAAACCGTATCATAAAAGGCCTGCCCGACGAAGACAATACACCCGAAACGAAAGCGCTTCGGGCAATAGCCGCTGCAATAACGAAGCTTGTGGACGAGGTCGCGGCGCTTGCGGAGCAATCGGAGCGCATGGAACAGTACCTTGACGAGCTTGACTCCGACCTTGGCGAGCTTGAGGCGGATTACTACGGCGACTATTACGACGACTTTAGCAATTACGACTATGACGACGGCTGGCCTTCGGGAGTCAGCCAGTATGGGCCAATAATTTTCAGCGATCAGGAGCCCGACGAAATAGAGCAAAACAAAGACGAGGGCGACGGCAAAGACAAAGGTTAAAAGCCTTTCATTTTCCCGGCAAAAACATGCGCGCGCATGGCGCGTAAAACCTAAGGGACGCGCTTTTTGCACGTCCCTTTTAAATACGGAAAGAGTTTCTATGCCGGGAATGAAAAAGGCTGCAGATGGTAAATATAACCTTGTAGTCGTATTATGCGGAAAAGGCAAACTAAAGCTGGGGAGATATGATAACAGACTACGTAAAGCTTTACCTTAAAGCCGGTGACGGCGGTAACGGATGCGTAGCGTTCCATAGGGAAAAATACATCGCGCGCGGCGGCCCGTCCGGCGGTGACGGCGGCAAAGGCGGTGACATAGTGTTTGTCGTTGACAAAAACGCAAACACCTTGCTCGCCTACCGCTACCGCCACAAGTTTATAGCGCAAAACGGCGAGGACGGCAAGCAGGAAAAACGCCACGGTGCGAATGCGCCCGACCTTGTGCTGCCCGTCCCGCCCGGGACGTTGATACGCGACGCGGCGACTGGTAAGATATTACACGATATGTCCGACGGCGAGCCTTTTGTGATATGCCGCGGCGGGAAAGGGGGCTGGGGCAACGCGCACTTCGCAACCCCGACCCGCCAGATCCCGCGCTTTGCAAAGGCGGGGATAAAAGGCGAGGAAAAAGAGGTAATTTTGGAACTTAAAATGCTTGCGGACGTCGGACTTATTGGCATGCCTAACGTTGGCAAGTCGTCGATACTTGCGCAAATCAGCGCCGCGCGCCCGAAAATTGCGAACTACAACTTCACGACTCTCTCGCCGAATCTCGGCGTGGTGCAGGTTGGCGACGAGGGCGAAGGCTTTGTCGTCGCGGATATCCCCGGCCTTATTGAAGGCGCGTCGGAGGGCGCAGGGCTTGGGCATGACTTTTTAAGGCATATCGAGCGCTGCAGGCTGCTCGTGCATGTGGTGGACATCTCGGAGCTTTCGGGCCGCGACCCGCGAGGCGACGTCCGGCTGATAAACGATGAGCTTAAAAAATACAACGAGGAGCTCGCAAACCGCCCGCAGATAATAGCCGGCAACAAATACGATATAGCAAGAGACTCGGCGGCTCTCGCCGAGTTTGAAAAATTTTGCTCAGAGTCAGGCTATGAGCTAATATACATTTCGGCCGCGACAGGCTATAATATCAAAAACCTCGTTAGGCTGGTCTCGGAGCGGCTGAAAGAGCTGCCGCCGATAAAGGTCTTCGAGCCGGAGGTAGAACCCGAGAACTTCGAGGATAGAAAAGGCCACGAAGTAACGGTGAAAAAGGAAAACGGCAAGTATATTGTCGAGGGCGAGTGGCTAGAGCGGCTTATGGCTCAGGTCAACTTCGACGACCGCGACTCGCTGCGCTATTTCCAGCGCGTCTTGCGCAACGCAGGCGTGTTTGACGCGCTTGAGGAGGCGGGCGCGATCGACGGCGATACTGTGAGCATTCTCGATTTTGAATTTGAATATATAAAATGATAATGCTAAAAAGAAGGGACGCGTAATGAATAGCGGCGACATTGTACAGCAGCGGAAGAAAATAATCTTTTCAGGCATACAGCCGAGCGGCGTATTGACGCTTGGCAATTATCTTGGCGCGATGCGCAACTGGACAAAGCTGCAGGACGAGGCGGACTGCCTGTACTGTGTCGTCGACCTGCATGCCATCACGGTGCGTCAGGTACCGGCGGAACTGCGCAGGCACACGTATGAGACGCTCGCGCTGCTTGTTGCTAGCGGGCTTGACCCCGATAAAAATATCCTTTTTGTGCAAAGCCATGTGCCGGCACATACGCAGCTTGCATGGGTTCTAAACTGCTTTTCAATGTTCGGCGAGCTTTCGCGCATGACGCAGTTTAAAGAAAAAAGCGCGAAACACTCCGACAACATCAACGCGGGCCTTTTCACCTACCCGACGCTTATGGCGGCAGACATACTGCTTTACCAGACCGACCTTGTGCCGGTGGGCCAGGACCAAAAGCAGCACCTGGAGCTTGCGCGCGACATCGCGATACGCTTTAACAATATATACGGCGAAACTTTCCGTGTGCCTGAAGGCTATATACCGCAGACAGGCGCAAAAATCATGTCGCTCGCCGACCCGACGAAAAAGATGTCAAAGTCGGACGAAAATGAAAACGCCGTAATTTCGCTGCTCGACCCGCGCGACGTTATTATCCGCAAATTCAAGCGAGCGGTGACCGACTCGGGCAACGAAATCAGGCGCGGCGAGGGCAAAGAGGGCATTGGGAACCTTATGACAATCTACTCGTGTTTTACGGGCAAAACCGACGAGGAGATAGAGCGCGAGTTTGCGGGGAAAGGCTACGGCGAGTTTAAAATGGCTGTCGCGGAGGTTACGGCGGACGGCCTAAAACCGATTCAGGACAAGTTCGCCGAGCTTATGGCGGAGAAAACCTATCTTGAAGAGATAATGAAAACGGGAGCGGAGCGAGCCGCGAAAATTGCCGCCCGCACGCTTTCCAAAGTATATAGGAAGGTCGGGTTCGTTCAGATTTAAAGGCAAACCTAAACTGGAGGCAAAATCCGATGAAAAAGCCGGTTTTAATTGTAGCCGCGCTGCTACTTCTCGCTATTGCGCTTGTAAGCTGCAAAAGTGAAGAGCCTGCGCCGGATGGCGGGAAGGTGCGGCTCGCGCTGGTGGAGAATGGCTTGCCGAAATACGTCGTAGTGCGCGGCGTTATAGCCAACAGGACTGAGGTAGACGCCGCGATAAAGCTGCGCAAAGCTTTAAATGAAGCCTATGGCGTGGAGTTTGAGCTTTCTACCGACTGGATAAAGCCGGGCACTAAAGAGGCGCAGTACGAAATACTTGTGGGCAAAACCGAGCGGCAGGCGAGCAAAGACGCGCTAGAGTCGCTCGGTTCGGGTTCGTTTGTAATAAAATCCGACGGCGATAAAATCGTTATAGTCGGGAACACCCCGAAAGGCACGGCTGCTGCGGTCGATTACTTTATCGAGCACTACATATCAATGGAAGCGACAAAGCTTTCTCCAGTGAAAAATCTGCTCTACAATGGCAGCTACCGGGAGCCGAGCACGATTTATGTAATTGCAAAAGGCATGGCTAATCGCACCGGGTTTTGGGAAACCGACGTCGTGCGGCTTTATACCTGCCTTCAGGGACTGCTTAACAGGCGCTATGCCGAGGGAAATTCAAATTTTCTTATATATCAGGACTTCGACGAGTCCGACCAGTTTTGGCTGTCATATATGATGGGCCCGGGCAAGACATTTGAGGGATTTGATGTCGTGACGCTTTCGACGCCCAAGGAGCTTTGGGATTTCCTTATGCCTTATATAAAAGAGCATGGCATAATCCTCTGGGATCCCGAGGTTCCAGCAACCTCAAATGTCGCCTCGACGATTTGCGGAGTCGAAGGGTATTTGCCGGTCAAATACGACGACGCTCCCGGCAGCCTTTATAATTTCTTAATTGACAGCGGTGTCGAGGTAAAAATGTCGCTCGTCGGGATGTTTACCGGCGAGCCGGGCACAATAATCCCTGGCACAAATATTGAATCATCGGGCAGCAAAAAGTGCGACGCATACCTGTGGGCGCTTGAAAAATACATGGACCGCTGCTCGAGCAAACATATCGCGTACGCGCTCGACGGCGCGGGGACGGTGCCGACGAACATCATATACCAAAAAGCAGAGGGTACCGACAGCAGGTATAACCAGATACCGAGCCACGACTACTATGTGTACCATAAGATGTTCTTCTTTGACCTGACCCCGACAAAGGTGCAAGCCCCCTGCGACGACCCCGACCAGCCTAAAAATACAGACAGGAACACGCTTGAGCTGATACTCGAGACGATGTACGAGCGGGCTAATGGGGAGATGGTGCAGCTGCTAGGATTCCCGCCGTGGTGGATGAAATACACCACTTTCCGCGGGCACAGCAATGTCGAGCCCGTTCAGCTCGAGTGGGCGTTTACGCAGCTGATAACCGCCTACAACTGCGTAAAGGAAGCCGACGCCGCACATCCGGCTTGGATGTCGAACGGCTCATTCTATACGCAGTATAAGCTCTCTCACGAAACTTACGCGAACAATAGGCCTAAAGAAAAGCTCACTTTCGACGAGAGTAAAGTCTACTGGACTATCTACCTTGGTGACTACGACTCGTCGGCATGGCTGAAAAAGCATGTCGCGAACTTCTGGGATGACAGCGCGAGGGGCACGCTGCCGCTCAATTGGGCGTTCAACCCCAACCTTTCCGACCGCGTTCCAATGGTTTGGGACTATGTAATGGAGAACCTCTCGGAGAATGACTATATAATATCGGGCGACAGTGGTGCGGGGTATGTATTCCCGTCTGCGCTGGTCGACTCGAGTTTGCGCAAGCTGCCGAGCGCGGCGGACGCTTGGGTGGCGTACAACGTGCCGTATTTTAAAAAGTTTAACCTTGACATCGTCGGCTTTATAATCAACGGCACAAACCCCATAACGGAAGAAGTTATGGATATGTATAACAAAATAGCGCCTGTGGGCAGCATGCACAACGACGGGAGCAAGCGCCTTACGATTTACAAAGGCGTGCCGTATTTATACCTGCAAAACGGCATCGACCCGACCGGAGCCGATACGCCGCAAATCATGTATGACTTTATCCGCTCAAACCTCGCGCAGGGCATAAATTTCGCGGCGTTCCGCACGATATGTAGAAGCCCCTCCGAAATAGCAAAGTGCGTTTCGGAGTTTGAAAAGTACGCAGAGTCAAAAGATAAAAAGCACGACTACGTTTACGTCGATATATACACGCTTTTTGACCTTATAAAACAGTCCGGGCAGGGTAAAATTATAGGTTAATCTTTGTTGTGCCTGCCCGGGCATATGGCGGGCTTTATGCGCCGGCTGCCCGGCGCAAGCAGTGCCGCCTAAGATCGAAGAATCATGGCAAATGCTGCAATGTCAAGAGTGAATCTTTCGATAATTGAAGAAGCTCTGCCGCCGAGCCTTACTTGGAGGCAGAAGCTTGACGCTGCCGCCAAAGCGGGATACGACGGGCTTGAGGTCGTGATTTCCGACGGCTCGGACTCGCGCCTTGCAATGCCATACGGGCTCGCAAGGGCAATTCGCGACTTTGAGTACGACGCCGGCGTAAGGATCAACGCGATAAGCATCCCGGCGGCGGGCGGGCTAGCCGCGGCGGAGCCCGCGGCTCGCACCCGCGCAGTGGAGCTTTTGCGCGGCGGGGTAAAGCTTGCCGAAAAGCTTGGTGTAAGCGTTGTAAAGGTCGCCGCCGGCTGCGACGATGCCTCAGGCGACGGCGCAAAATGCTTTGAGGAAAGCTTACGCTCGGCTGCGGAATATGCCGCGGCTGCTGGAGTTATAGTTGCGGTTGGCACCGGCGGGCTGCCCTTTCTATGTAACGTCACGAAAGCGGCTGAGGCTATACGCCGTATTGGGATGCCAAATCTTGTGCTTTGCCCCGATATAGGTGGGCTGTACTTGGCGCTTGAGCCGCAAAACGGCGCGGGCAGCCCGGACGAGATGGCAAATATAGTGGCAGCCGACCTTGAGTGCGGGCGCGGGCTGATATTTGCCGCGTGGCTCAAAGACGCAAGGCGCGGAGTGAGTGAAAGCCTTTTCCCCGGCGAAGGCTACGTCAATTTTGAGTTTGTGGCAAGCAAGCTATATGACCTAGGCGTAAGGCAGTTTACTGCGGTGCAGCGCTATACGCCCGACCGTGTCGGGTGCTGGGAAGAGGACCTTGTGCGAACGGCTACGCTTTTGCGTGGCGCATGGCTAAAAAGAAAGTCGGGCGCGCAACCCGGCGCAAGCGGTGATTTGGTATGATTTCATTAAATGACATGATAATAATATTAACCGCGCTGGTATTTGCGGGGCTTATAGCGTTTACGACGACGCCAATGGCGCGGATGATAGCTTATCGCGTTGGCGCGATAGATGTGCCACGCGACAACCGTAGGATGCACAAGGAGCCGGTGCCGAGGCTGGGCGGGCTTTCAATATTCCTCGGATACACACTTACGACGCTCGTATTTTGCGAATTTACGCCTACGCTTGTCGCAATGTGGCTTGGCGGCGCAATTATTGTCGTTACAGGCATACTCGACGACGTCTTCAGGCTACGCGCGCTGATTAAGCTCGGCGCCCAGATAGCGGTCGCCGCAATTGCGGTATCCCAGGGCGTGGTAATAGAGTTTATAAACTTTTTCGGCACACTTGTCCCGCTTGGGGTTTTCGCGATACCGGTAACAATCCTGTGGATTGTGGGCTTGACGAACGCGATAAACCTCATCGACGGGCTTGACGGCTTATCGTGCGGCGTCTCGGCGATTTGCTGCGCTTCGCTGCTGCTGGTTATGCTGCTCAACGGCGACGGGGTCTCGGCGCTGCAGACAGCTATTATGGTCGGCGCATGCCTTGGATTTTTGCCTTTCAACACCAACCCCGCGAAAATTTTTATGGGGGACACCGGCGCGCTGTTTTTGGGCTATGTGATGTCGCTGCTTTCGATTGAAGGGCTTTTCAAATTTCATACGGCGATGTCGTTCTTTATCCCGCTTTCGATTTTCGGGCTTCCTATCGGCGACACCGCATTCGCTTTTATAAGGCGGATTTTAAACGGCAAAAATCCGTTTTCTCCCGACCGCGGACATATTCACCATAGGCTTATAGATATGGGATTCAATCAAAAGCAGTCGGTGCACATACTTTACGCCATTTGCGGAATCCTCGGCGTGTCGGCGGTGATGTTCTCAAGCGAGCGATTCGTCGAGGCGGGGCTTGTAATAGCAATCGGGCTTGCGATTTTTACGATAATTTTTATAATGCTGAAAAACCCAAGCGCACGGGTCGCCTCGGGTCTTGGGCTTGAGGAAAACCATATAAGGCGCGAAGATAAAGCTGAAAAACCTGAAAACGAGCAGGCAAGCTGAGCATGTAAGTAATATGGACCAAAACGCAAAAATAAAGCGCGAAAAAATCCGCACCGCGCTGGCGACGGCAATAATGATCGCGGCGGCGGTGGCTGTTTTCGTGCTTTTGCTTTACGGGCTTTACAAAATAAACATGATAAAGCTGCCCGAGCCGATTGAAAAGCTGCTCGGCAAAGCAGAGACCGAGCCTCCGGCGATAGATTTCGGCGGTGACGAGCAGCGCATCTATGCGGCGCTTTCGGCGGGCGACGCGCAGCTTGAGGATTATGCCGTCGAGTATGATGTCGACCACCAAGTTCTGCTAGAGGCATTGCGCGATATGGATGACGCCGAAGCCTTTTATTTAGAGGCAAAGCTCACATACGGCGACGGGCAGCGGGCGCTTGTGCGCGAGCTAAAGCTTTTACGCGACGGCGAAAAATACCGCGCGCAGATTTTTGACGACAGCTTGCCTAAACCGTCGTTAATAGTGTGCGACGGCGAGCAAATCGAGTTTGTTGACTACGCCGCGGGCGGCAGGGAGCAGCGCCGTCTTTATCCTGCGGGCGGGGACTTTTCGCTCGAGTATCAGCTCGGGCTGCCAAAGCTTGAAGAGATGCTTAAAGAAGGCGGCGATAGGCTTAAAGTTTCACTTTTGCGCACCGAGAGCGACAATCTATATTTTATTGAATGCGACTACCCCGACCGCGATATGCGCGAAGTAGTGTATGTTTCGATGAGATACGGATGCATTTTTTCAGCCGAGATATACCGCGGAGATGCGCTGGTGTATAGCCTTTCTACAATAAGGTTTGAGGCTAACCCGGCAAAAAAAGAATCGGATTTTATAATTGAAAGATAATTTTGCCCGGACTTGGAAACGTCCGGGCAGTTTATTTGCCGCGGCAAGCGAAAATACTACATAAGCGGGAGCAAAACCTGCATTTTGTTGGGCGTTTAGCTGAAAATGAGCGCTGCAATAGTTTTGCAAATAAATTAGTTGAAAATCGATAATGATTCTGATATAATAAAAGTAGGATATGAAGACTTCTACATATTATTAAATTGAAAAGGTAAATCAAGGTGGTGCGGTTTTGGAGAGCAAATTTTTCGGTGAGCTGAGCGTCATCGGGATGAGGGGTAGCGAGAATTTCGTCGCGCAGGTCGACCAATATCTCCGCGAATGGCGCGGCACTGACGAGTCGTTTATCGTCACCCCAATTTGCGAGCGCTTCGGTACCGGTGAAGCCAAATGTATGCTGCCCAGCACAATGCGCGGGCACGATACCTATATATTTGCCGACCTTTACAACTACGGCGTGACGCTCCGGATGTACGGCAAAGAGTTTCCAATGAGTCCCGACGACCATTTCCAGGACCTCAAACGCATAATAGGCGCTATCGGAGGCAAGGCGCGCCGTATCTCGGTCATAATGCCGATGCTTTACGAGAGCCGCCAAGACAAGCGCACGATGCGTGAATCGCTCGACTGCGCCATGGCGCTCCAGGAGCTCGAGCGCATGGGCGTGTCGAATATAATAACGTTCGACGTGCATAGCCTTGGCGTACAAAACGCAATCCCTCTGTGCGGTTTTGACAACGTGCATCCCACCTACCAAATGCTCAAAGCTTTGGTGCGCGAGGTCCCGGACATCGAGTTTCATCCGGAAAAGCTCATGATAATTGCGCCCGACGAGGGCGGCGTCTCAAGATGCCTTTATTATTCGTCTGTGCTAAAGCTCGATCTCGGCATGTTCTATAAGCGCCGCGATTATACGCGTGTTATAAACGGCAAAAACCCCATAGTTGCGCACGAGTACCTCGGCCGCAGCGTGGAGGGCATGGACGTTATAATTGTCGACGATATTATCGCGTCGGGCGAGTCGATGCTCAGCGTGGCAAAGCAGCTTAAGGACAAGGGCGCAAGGCGCATATTTATCTTTGTTACCTTCGCATTTTTCACCGAAGGGCTTGACAGTTTCGACCGCGCCTATGAAGAGGGATATGTAACGAAGCTCTTTACGACTAACCTCATCTACCATCCTCAAGAGCTGATCGTAAGGCCGTGGTACGCAGAAGCTAACATGTGCAAATATGTTTCCCTCATTATCGATACGCTTAACCGCGACCAGTCGATAAGCAGCCTGCTCAATCCCGTTGAACGCATCCAGAACCTGCTTCGCCGCCATGCGGCGGGAGAGAGCCTCTCTGCGCCGAGAGATAAAGAGAATGCTATCAGCGCCGCCGCGAACACATAAAGGTTATCCGCTGGCAAAGCCCTGCCGGCGGATTTTTTATTGTGCAAGCTTCATTTGTGTGGTATAATTAATATAAGATGCGCATAGTCAATTGCCACGGATGTTGACCTTCTTTGGGCAATGCGCTATAATATTGTCAGCAACTATACGGAGGCAATACATATGAAACTTGCCGAAGCGCTTAACCTTCGCGCCGATTTACAGCGACGGGTCGAGCAGCTGCGTATGCGGCTCGCGCAGAACGCTAAAGTGCAGGAAGGCGAGGAGCCGCTAGAGGACCCAAAAGGTCTGCTCGCTGAGCTTGACGCATGTATGTCGCAGCTTGAGGAACTTATTGCGAAAATAAACCTTGCAAACTCGCGGATTGTGGATGAAAATGGCACGACGCTTACGGAGCTGCTTGCGCGCCGCGACGCGCTCGCGCTGAAGTTGTCCGTTTTACGCACCTTTGCGGATGAGGCGGGCGGTGTGGTAATGCGCTATGGCAAGTCGGAAATCAAGGTCCGCAGCACTGTCGATATGCCCGCTCTGCGAAAAGAAATCGACAAATACTCGGAAGAGTGGCGAGAGCTTAACACCAAAATTCAAGGCATAAACTGGACGGAAGAAATATAAAAAGCATGGTAGCGTGACACGTCGGGCGTGCGCAAAACAATAGAGCCAAGTTGGCATTCGATTCTAGTCCGGTTCGGGGCGTGGGACACTGTTTAAAAAAGACGCCCAGCATTTGGTACACTAGCACACTTTACAATGTATCGTTACCACCGCTGCGCAGACGACGTTTTACGTGAGGGTGGGAGCTGAGCATAAAATGCTTAACATAAAGCATTTTGTGTGAAGCGGGGAATTTATGACCGGCGGGTAGTAGTCCGCCGGTCGAACTTTTTTCACACAGACAAAAATTTTGTCTTGACAAAAATGAGCCTTGGTGGTATAATATCGTGCGTATCAAAAATTGTACCCGTAGCTCAGCAGGATAGAGCAACTGCCTTCTAAGCAGTAGGTCGAGGGTTCGAGTCCCCCCGGGTACGCCAATATTTATGCGCTTTTTGGGTCGCAACAACTGAATATGGTGGATGTAGCTCAGTTGGTTAGAGCGTCAGGTTGTGGCCCTGAAGGCCGTGGGTTCGAGACCCATCATCCACCCCAGCCGGACGACCGGCGTAAAAAAACGCACCTGCAGTTTGCGGGTGCGTTTTTATTTGCGATTTGCGGCTTTTTCGGGGTACGAGAAAACGAACTATACTTCTATTTAAGCGAGCCGGTAAACTCCCCGATTTTTCTGTCCATTTTGGCAATGTGGTTTGTCAACCAGTCGATAACCATTGTGTTTGCGCCCAAAATTACAGAGATGCTGCCGCCCGATTTTTCATACTCGGCGCGAAGCTTATCAAGCCGCGCGACGAAATCGGCATGGGCTTTTTTCTGCTCGGCAAGCCCGGGGTAGCCTATCTCGGACATGTATTTTTCTTCGTCGGAGAAATGCTTTTTCGTGTACTCGTCGAGGAATTTAAGCATTTCTCCTATGTATTCTTTTTCCCGGCGGTTTTTGCCCGCTTCGAAAAGGGCATCAGCCTTTTCAAACCACATTTTATGCTGGTCGTCGATTTGCTTGACCCCGATAGCGAGGTTTGGTGACCACGGCATATAAAATACCTCCTTACTTTGCGCGGTTGAGTCGGATGTCAAAGCACACGTTTCCGACTGACGTGACGATGCAGCATGCCCGCCTTATCTCATAATCTTTTTCTTCGGCCTTTTTAACTTCAGGAGGCAAAAGGTCGCAATTTGTTTCCTCTTTTGAAAGCTCGGTGAGCACGTTGCCGCTTATAATATTGGCGATTTCAGATATGGCGGAAGTGACAAACTCGTCGATGGAGTCAAATTCCATTCCGCTTAAAATTTTTACGATATTCAGCGACGTCTCTGATGGGAAGTGGTAGATGACCTCGCCCTCAAGGTCGCCTGTGATTCCAATGCAAATGTCAAGGTCGCTGCCGAACGAACCGATTTCAACGGGGCTGTCCGAAAACTCGGTCAGATCCAGCATTAGCTGGAAAACATTTTTTGTTGCTTCTAGGAATTTGGTAAATATACTGTCATTCACCGGACTTTACCCCTTTCGAACGTGCGTATGCGGAGATGCGCTGGTCTTCGGCGGCGACATGGTTTATGAGCCAGGCAAGCAGCCTGCCGCCAAACTGCTGCATTAGCTGTTCGTCGTAGCCCTTCTCTTTATACTCGGTTGTAACCTTGACGACGTAATGGACCATATCGTCGTGGATTTTCTTATGCATCTTATAACCGGGATAGCCTATTTTCTGCTGATACTCCTCTTCGTCGCGGAAGTGCTCGACTACATAGCCGTTCATAAAATCAAGCGTTTCGTTTACGCGCGATACTTTCTCTTCCCAAGAAGTGGAGTCCCGTAGGGCGCGTAGAAACTTGTCAACACGCATAAACAGCTCTTTATGTTGAGCGTCGATAACGTCGACGCCTAGCCTGTACTTATCTTTCCAGAGCATTGCGGTTCAGCCTTTCATTTGAAAATAAAGTTCCATTATCATATATCGGAGCGATTTTAATAAATTTAACCCCCAAAACAAAAAACCGTCGCTTTTGCGACGGGTTTTTTCTTAGTATTTGATTATGTAGTAAATAACGTAAAACCAGCCGAGTATGCCATGTAAAATCGCCCAGCCTATTGATTTCCAAGTCGTGTAGGATATAATCATCGCCAAGCACGAGCCGAAGCCGATGCCAGCTTTTGATACCGTTTTCCCGCCCTGTTGAATGTTATTGATAACCGTATACTGCCTTTTCTCGCCGTAGATAAGTTCCTCAACGCTTACCTCGAGCGCGCACGCTATTTTGTGGAGCGTTTCGATGTCCGGTTCGGTCTTGCCGCATTCCCAGTTCGATACCGCCTGCCTTGTGACGCTTAGCTTTTCGGCAAGCGCATCTTGAGTCAAGCTCTTTTCCTCTCGGAACCGCTTAATATTTTTGCCGACGTAGCTCAAATAAATCCACCTCCTGCGGTTATTATACTGCCGGTTATGCAATTTTGAAAGAAACAAAATGTTGCATTGCCGGAACTTAAGGCTAAAACCGCGCAGGATTGCCTTTCATTCTATATTAGACCGGCATATTTTAACGCAAACGCCGATAAAAACAGCGTGAAAATGCTCACCAGCGTCGTCAGGAGGGTAATCTGCCCTGTAAGCTCGTAGTCGCCGCCCATGCTTTTCGCCATGATATAACCGCTTACCGCCGACGGCCCACCGAAAAGTATCAGAACGACGCCGAGGTCGGCGCCGCGGAATCCGAGCGCAATCGCGGCGGAGAGAAGCGCCGCAGGCATGAATACCATTTTGACCGCGGTTGCTAAAAGCGCTGTTTTGATGTTGCCGCGCAGCGACTCAAAATTTAGCCCCGCGCCGAGGCTTAAAAGCGAAAGAGGCAGCGAAAGGTCGGCAAGGTAGCCGAGCGGCTTTGCCACAATCGTGGGGAGCGTATATGGTATAAGCGACACGACAGCAGCCAGCACGATGGAGATAATAAGCGGGTTTTTCGCGATGCTTAGCGCGATTTTCTTCGCTGCTTTGGCGAAAGGAAGCTTTTTGTCTTCGGGCGCAAAAAGAGAAAAAGAGATTACCGCAAGCGCATTGAAAAGTGCGATGCAAAAAGGCAAAGTGGCGGCGAGCCTTGCGACGCCCGCATCGCCGAACATGTTTTGTGCGAGCGGTATGCCGAGTATCGCAAAATTAGACCTAAAAGCCGCCTGCACGAGCGAGCCGCGCCTTGGGTTGTCCTTCACGATAGCGGGCACAATAGTCAGCGCCAAAATAAAAACGCAAATAAGGCCGAGCACGCAAAAAAGCGATAGGTTTGCCGCGCTGTCGCCGCCGCCCCCCGCCGCCTCGGTAATTTCGCAAAAAAGCAACGCCGGTAGCGCGATATTAAACACGAGGCGGTCGGAGGTGGCGACAAACTCTTCGGTAAGAAGTCCGTAATTTTTAAAGAGATAGCCGACAAGCGCGAGTATGAATATCGGTGCGACGGCGTTTATGCTGTAGATAAAGCTTTCATACATATTAAAACCAATGCGTGTGGAAGAACTCGCCGCGCGGGCGGTCGACGCGCTCGTAAGTGTGAGCGCCGAAATAGTCGCGCTGGGCCTGCAGCAGGTTGGCGGGCAGGCGCTCGCTACGGTAGCCGTCGTAATAGGCAAGCGCGGACGAGAACGCGGGGACAGGTATGCCGCTTGTGACGGCGTCGGCGACGACTTCGCGCCACGCGCTCTCGCATTCGGAGAGCTTCTCTGCAAACCACGGTGCAACCATCAGGTTGGGGAGCGCAGGGTCTGCGTCGTACGCCTCTTTGATGCGGCCTAAAAATACGCTGCGGATAATGCAGCCGCCGCGCCACATCAGCGCGATAGCGCCAAGGTCGAGATTCCAGCCATATTCTTTAGCGGCCGAGCGCATCAGCGAGAAGCCCTGGGCATAGGAGACAATCTTTGAGGCAAGCAGCGCTTTTCCAATTTTATCGAGCATGGCTTTGCGCTCGCTTTCGGGGACGACCGGCACGGGCTTTTTCGGCAGCAGTTTTGAGGCGGCGACGCGCTCTTCCTTGAGAGCCGAGAGGCAGCGCGCGAAAACAGCTTCGGCGATAAGCGTAAGCGGGATGCCCTCGTCAAGCGCGTCGATAACAGTCCATTTGCCGGTGCCCTTTTGTCCCGCGGTGTCGAGGATGTAATCAATCGGCTGCTTACCGTCGGGGTCGCGGAAGCCGAGGATGTCTCGCGTGATTGAGATAAGGTAGCTGTCAAGCTCGCCGCGGTTGTACTCGTCGAAAGCGTCGCGCATTTCGTCGTTTGTCATGCCGAGCCTGTCGCGCATGAGATGATAGGCTTCGCAGATGAGCTGCATATCGCCGTACTCGATGCCGTTGTGCACCATCTTGACGAAGTGCCCTGCGCCGCCTTCGCCCACCCAGCCGCAGCAAGGCTCGCCGGACGGCGTCTTGGCGCAGATAGCCTCGAAAATCTCACGTACATAAGTCCATGCCTCAGGCGAGCCGCCGGGCATCATCGCCGGGCCGTGCAGCGCGCCTTCTTCGCCGCCAGAAACGCCGGTGCCGATATAGTAAAGACCCTTCGACTCGACGTATTTTGTGCGGCGCGCGGTGTCGGGGAAGTGCGAGTTGCCACCGTCTATTATTATGTCGCCTTTTTCAAGGTGCGGCAAAAGCGCCTCTATCATATCGTCGACCGGCTGACCGGCTTTAATCATAAGCATGACGCGGCGAGGCTTTTTGAGCGAAGCTGCGAGCTCCTCAAGGCTGTAGCAAGCCGTAATGCGCTTGCCCGCTCCTCTCCCCTCAATAAACTCTTTGGTGCGGGAGGCAGTGCGGTTGTATACCGAAACCGCATAGCCTCGGCTCTCAATGTTGAGCGCAAGGTTTTCGCCCATAACAGCAAGACCGACAATCGCAATGTCCGAAAGCATTTTATATCCTCCTATGTGTAAAATTTTATTAGCCGTTGGCAAAACCCCAATGCCGCCCGCCTGCAAAAGCCGCTTACGGCGAAAAATCCCCGGTATAGTCGGGCGACACAAGCACCGCTACGAGGTCCTCTTCGTATATTACTTCCTCCCATCCCCACGCAAGCAGGAGCGAATAACGAACCTCGTCGCGAGTGGAATCAAACCTGAGGTCGACGACAGCGAAATCGGTAGGGTTTTTGGATGTTATCTCGTAAATCTCATCGCGCTGGGCCAGCTTTGGGACAAGGAAAGAGGAAGCTTTTACAGACGCGTCCGCAGGGATAGACTCGAGAATCTCGTTTAATCTTTGGTTGTCCTGATATTCTTCGATGTATTTGTCTATATAGTAGAGCTTTGTATATGAGGTACCCGCGAATGTGACCGCTGCCGCGGCGGCTGAGACGAGCACCGCGCAGCGCCGTGCCCGCGCGCCAAGCTCCGATGCGTTGACAATCGCGAGATAGAACAAAAACGCAAGCGGGCCGAAGACATACTGAAACCAAATCGAGTATTGGTACTTGTAGTCGGTCATGAGATTCACAAGCAGCATCGGCAAAAGCAATATAAATCTTTCAGGTTTTGTGGTCATGACCGGCAAAAACGCGAGCGGGACAAGCATAAGGAGTAAAAACTGGATTTTTTCAGCCATGGCGAAAGACTCGCCGAACACAAGCGCGGGGTTTAATATAACGTTTCTTACGAAATCGAGCAGCCCTTTTTGTCCTCCGGCTAGGAAGTTTTCGTATCTGTATGACATCACGCCTTGCCCGTAGGTGTTAAGGTAATACGCGGCGCCGAGGAAATATAAAAGGCTTAATGAAAACAAAACCACGCCGTTTATTTTGCATCGGTGACGGCGGTAAAACTTCTCTTCGTTTTCTTGCCCAGCATCGCCGCCGGAGAAAAGCATATAAATGCCGATAAAAGCCGTGTATATAGGCGCGTCTTCTTTCACGAGCATCACTAGCGCGGCGAAAACGTACATCGCCTTTAATTTACGGGCTTCATAAAAGTAGAGCGTCCATAAAATCAGCGGCGCGAGAAAGCAGTTTTCATGCAAATCGTAAAAACAGCCCCCCGACAGGGCGGGATATAAAGCATAGATAAGCGAGAACGCAAAGCCGTATTTGGCGGACAGCCCCTTGTTTTTGACAAGCAGCCAAATCGGCAGGACGCCCGAGGCTAAAATCACAGCCTGCGCGATCTGAAGCGTCAGCGGTGAGGGGAAAAGCGCATAAAACGGCAATATCAAATAGTAAATAGGCGAAACGTGCACCTTAAAATGCGATAGCAGCATATCGCGCTCGCAGGTGACAAGCGGGACCAGCTTTGTACGCATGTTGTGGAACATGTTGACGAAAATCCCGAAGTCATAGCAAGGCGACGAGTATGTTAGATAGCGCAGCGAGGTGAGCCCGCCCGTGAAAACGGCGAAAAACAGCGCTGCCAGCGCCGCGCCGCAAATCCATACCCCGCGCGGCAGCCGAACCGCGGAGAGACGGCCGCAAAGCACGCGCTCGGCGTAAACTGCCGCCACGGCAATCCCGGCGGAAAGCGCCGCTAAAACAAATGGGTTTTTCGACTCTAACGCGACGAGGATAGCGCATGCTGCCGTCGAAATAAAAAGCCATGCGCGGTCTGTAGTTTCTTTGCCGGTTATTTTGTGAAGGATGGTCAAAGCCAGGTACGCCGCCGCAAAGAGCGCAAAAAAAGCAAAAAGGTTCGTATTAGCGGCAAAATTAGGCGACAGCAGCCAGTCTTTGCCGTACACATACCCTATAATAAAAAATGCGGTAAACCACGCGGATAATACGCGCGCTAGGTAGATGCCCATAATTTTAGCTGTTTTTCTCCGAAATATAGATACGGCACGGTTATTTTAGCACACATAGGAAAGCATTTCAAGTTAATAAGGTGCAAGGGATCGGCATTTAGCTTAAATATTCGTTGACATGGCTCGCTTGCAGTGTTAAAATAAAAATTAGCTAAAAATGTAGTACCCAATGGCATGCGGCAATATACAAACGGCGCCAAACATGCCGCATGGGTGGCACAAAATCCGTTGCGTAGAAGGAATTTGCAAAGAATGAGGCTTTTCGTCGCGATCTTGTTTACGCCCGAGATAAAAGCGGAGCTGGTGGCTGCAATCGAAAGGCTGCGCCGGGCAGCCGACGGCGGGAATTTTACACATCCCGAAAACCTTCACCTGACGCTGGCGTTTATAGGGGAGACAAACCGCGCCAGTGATGTGCTAAAGGCAATGGAAGAAGCCCGCCCCGAGGCGTTCGAGCTTGAACTGTCCGGAAAGCTGGGGCGGTTTAGGCAAAAAGGCGGCGACATATTATGGGCTGGCGTCGCAGAAAATCCGCGGCTCGCAGAGTACGCCGGCAGACTTGCCGATGCGCTGCGGCAAAAAGGCTTTAAAATCGACGGCAGGGCTTTCGTGCCGCATATAACGCTCGGCCGCCAGGTGATGCTATTGGGCAATCCCGAGGTTGAAATTAAACGTCTCTCAATGAAATGCGACCGCGTGTCGCTGATGCGTTCAGATAGAATTGCAGGAAAGCTAAAATATACTGAAATCGGCACGGTAAAGGTAATATGAAAGGCGAAAACAGAAAACTGAAGCTTTTACCAGTATATCTTTTAGTCATAATAGACGTGTTGGCGCTTGGAGTGGCGCTTTGCGTGTTTGCACTGTTTCATCACGTTATACCTGTAGCATACTCGCCGGCGCCGGTATATACAAAGCCTGCCGCCGGGCAGGCTGAATATGAGGGCGAGGAGCCGGCGCTGCATGATGAGAAAGGGGCCGACTTTAATTTTCCCGGCATATTTGCGGAAGGTGACGAGCCTGAGATTACCGAAAACCTCTATCGCAGCAAGAATGTATACGTCAAGCTCACGAAAGTTCAGCGCAACGGCGTAACATACTTTGTGCAGGACATATACCTACGCAACCTCTCTTACCTGCGCACTGCGTTCGCGCAGGATACATACGGCAAAGCGATAACCGAGCATCCGCTTGACATCGCCGTAAGGAACGATGCGGTCGCCGCGATAAACGGCGACTATTACGGAACTCACTCGCGAAGGGGCGTTGTAATCCGCAACGGCATTATTTACAGGGCTGATGAGGCATATGGCGACGTCTGCTTTTTGGGCTATGACGGCGTGATGTGGGGCGTTACCGAAGACGAGTTCAACCGCAACCCCGAAGCTTATATTGACAATGTATATCAGGGCTGGTGCTTCGGCCCGATACTTGTCGAAGATGGGGTGGCAAAGTCGGGTTTTGATAAAAATAAAGAGTACGACGACATCGCCGGCAGAAACCCCCGCACTGCGATTGGCTATTTTGAGCCGGGGCACTACTGCTTTATTGCAGTCGACGGCAGGCGCGAAGGCTACTCTGTCGGCTTAACCCTTGACGAGCTTGCTCAGCTCTGCCAAGAGCTAGGCTGTAAATTTGCGTTTAACCTTGACGGCGGCAAGTCTACCGTCATGGTATGGCGCGGCAGGCTTGCAAACCGCCCGGACGGCGGCGGGCGTGAGCAAAGCGATATAGTCTACATTGCAGACGGGGGTCTAAACTGATGAAGGCGCTGAAAGTTTTTCTTAAAATTGTGCCGCATGCCCTCTTGGTCGTCACGGGGATGTTTATAACTTTCCTGATTATCGACTCACAAAACAGCATCATCGGCATGATCGACAGCGACCTTTCAAAAGATGTCATGTGGCTCTGGTGCGCGCTGTCCTTAATCACCGCGGTGACGCTTATATATATGCAGCGCAAACAAGCGAAAAAGGAAATGCAGGATAGCGGGGACGCCAAGCCAAAGCCGGGCGGGGAAGCTTTGCGTTATGAGGGTGACATCGGCAGGCTCGAGCGTGACCTTGAGCTGCTGCTTGAAGCTTTGCGCGAGCTGCGCAGCCGTTAAAATCCTTACCGTGAGCTTTTTGCATATTTAACTTGCGCTATTGACAAACCGCGCGGGATTGTGGTATAATACCACATGCCCATAGCAATAAATAATTATAAGGGCAACTCGTCACGGAGAGATGGCTGAGTTGGTCTAAGGCGCACGACTGGAAATCGTGTTCGGGGCTAACCCCCCGACTAGGGTTCGAATCCCTATCTCTCCGCCAACGCCGCAAGCCAAATGGTTTGCGGCTATTTTTATGCCGTTTGTAGCTTTTTAGGGCAAAATGTGTATATAATTTTATATAGGGATGCCGTCTTTACCCAAAATCGAGTGTTTTCGGTTGATTGTGAAGAGGCTTTGTGCTATAATCAAAAAAGTTTTTATAAGCTTTATTTTTTCGCCGCGGGCGACTGGTATCGAATAAACGGGGGAAAGCAGTTGACTGTCAATATAGACGGGCTGAATATAAACTATAAAGTAACCGGCAACGGCGGCTATGTCTTTCTGTTACACGGCTGGGGGGCAAACCTCGAGCTTTTTAATGCCGTCGCCGACGCGATATCCGAAAAGTACACAGTCGTCGCGTTTGATTTTCCGGGCTTCGGGAAAAGCGACGAGCCGAAGGAGCCGTGGAGCGTTTCGGATTATGCCGACTTTACTGTAAAATTCATAAAGAGTTTCGGCTGCGAGCGCGTTATATTGCTTGGGCACTCTTTCGGCGGCAGGGTTATAATAAAAATGCTCGGCGGGATGGCGCTGCCGTTTGAAGTTGAAAAAATCATCCTCGTCGACAGCGCGGGAATCATGCCTAAGCGCTCGCTTTCATATAAAATCAGAGTGGGGGCATACAAAGCCGGCAAGCGGCTGCTCGAGTTTCCGCCGGTAAGAAAGCTGTTTCCCGGCGCGCTTGAAAAACTGAGAAAGAAATTTGGCTCCGCCGACTACGCCTCCGCGTCCGAAGTCATGCGCAAAACGCTGGTAATGGTAGTCAACGAGGATTTGCGACCGCTGCTTAAAAACGTCAAGGTGCAAACGCTGCTGGTTTGGGGCGACCGCGACACTGCGACGCCGCTTTCAGACGCTCATATAATGGAAAAAGAAATCGCCTCGGCGGGCACTGACGTCGGGCTGGTTGTATTAACCGGCGCGGGTCATTACTCGTTTATTGAGAAGCAGTATATATTTTTAAGGGTCATAAGGTCTTTTTTAAAGGTTGGTGAGTGATTTGCGGCTTTTTTTACAGTGTATCCTTTGCGCAGCGGCGGTCGTTGCGTATGTTTTTGTCGTGCTGAAAACTATGCATATGTTCCAGCTTAACTCTTATAAAGCCGCAACTCACGCGCGCTGGCTGCGCGCAAATTTGCGTTTGCTTATCCCGAGCCTACTTTTTTTGATATTGTGTTCTTTGGGATTTTTCATATCCAACCTAGCGGTGCTCGCTGCGGCTTTTGCGGCGCTGTGCGTCGTGGCGGTGCTGTTTTATATGCCGGTAAAGAAGGCGAAAAAGCCGCTCGTCTTCACCGCACGCGTCAACCGGATGCTTGTTACCTGCGGCGTGTTGCTCGCAGCGGTTATATGCTTGGCATTGCTGGTGCCGATAAAGTTAGAAGTCTTAATGCTTTCGCTGTTTTGCGCGGCTTCGCCATTTGTAGTGATGCTCGCAAACCTTATAAATGCGCCGATTGAAGCGGCTGTGAGGCAGTATTATATAAACGACGCAAAGAAAATCCTGCGCGGCTGCCCGAATCTGACCGTCATAGGTATCACAGGCAGCTATGGTAAAACGAGCGTCAAATATTTCCTCACGACGCTGCTGCGGGCGAAATACAACGTGCTGATGACGCCCGAAAGCTACAACACGCCGATGGGGGTAGTCAAGACCATTCGCGGCGAGCTGCGCCCGACGCACGAAATTTTCGTCTGCGAGATGGGCGCAAAGTACGGCGGCGATATAAAGGAGCTTTGCGACATCGTCCACCCGGCGCACGGTATTATAACATCGATTGGCGAGCAGCATCTTGAAACTTTTAAAACCATTGACACCATAATAAAAACCAAAATGGAGCTTGCCGACGCGGTCGACGGCAAAGGCGTAGTGTTTTTAAATGGAGAAAGCGAGCTTATAAGGGCTAACCTGCCGCGAGGCGAACGGCGTATATATGGGCTTTCGCCCGAATGCGACGTTTACGCGTTTGACATAAAAGTCACGCCGTCGGGCACGAAGTTCTCAATCTGCGACCGCGGAAGGGTCTATCGAGATTTTCAAACCCGGCTTATCGGAGAGCATAACGTGGTCAACCTCGTCGGCGCGATGGCGATGGCGGCTTTTCTCGGCGTGCCGTACGACGACATGCGAGTGCAGCTTATGAAGATATCCCCGCCGCCGCACCGGCTCGAGCTAATAAAAAAAGGTGGCGTGCTGATAATCGACGACGCGTACAACTCAAACCCCAAAGGCTGCGAGGCGGCGCTGAAGGCGCTTGCGCTGTTTGACGGCTTTAAAATCCTCGTGACGCCCGGCATGGTTGAGCTTGGTCAAAAGCAGTATGAGCTCAACCGCGAGTTTGGTGCAAAGGCTGCCGGCGTGTGCGACTTTGTTATACTCGTCGGCGAGCGGCAGGCAAAGCCTATATACGACGGGTTGACGAGCGCCGGATACGACGAGTCGAAAATTTATGTCGCCGTCTCGCTTGACGACGCGATGGCGAAAGCTTACTCAATCGAAGCGGGCGGGCAAAAGGTTATACTTCTTGAAAACGATCTTCCCGACAACTATTGAAAGGTAGTGGGCGTAGAGTGAAGGCGAATGTAGCGGTCCTGCTCGGCGGCAGGAGCGTCGAGCATGAGATTTCGGTTATATCGGCAGTCCAGGCGATTAACTGCCTTGATACTGAAAAATATGAGATTTACCCTGTTTATATTGCAAAAGACTGCTCGATGTATTACGGCGAGTGCCTGCGCGACATCGCAAGCTACAGGGACATCCCCGCGATGTTGGCGAAATGCGAGCCTGTGTATTTTTTAAGCGAGGGCGGCAAGACCTACCTATATCCGCATAAAAGGAAGTTTTTTGGCAAGCCGAAGCCGGTAGCGCTAATCGACGTCGCTCTGCCGGTCGTGCATGGCACAAATGTCGAGGACGGTACGACTCAAGGCTTCCTTCGGGCGTATAACTTGCCGTTTGCCGGCTGCGATGTGCTCGCTTCGGCGGTCTGCATGGATAAATTTGCGACTAAAATGCTGCTTCGGGCTGCCGGCATACCCGTGCTGGACTGCCTTTTGTTTTCGCAAGCCGAGGCGAAAGGATTTGGCACGATAATAAAATCGGTAGAAGAAAAGTTCGGCTACCCGGTCATAGTTAAGCCGGTAAACCTTGGCTCAAGCGTAGGCATCAGCCGCGCGAAAAGCGGCGAAGAGCTTGAGGAGGCATTGAGCCTCGCATTCACGTTCGCCGAGCGTGTGCTTGTAGAGCCTGCGGTGCAAAACCTCAGGGAGGTAAACTGCGCGGTGCTCGGCGACGCCGACGAGGCGATACCGTCTGAATGCGAGGAGCCGGTCGCGACCGACGAGATATTAAGCTATGCTGACAAGTACCTCGAAGGCGGGCAAAAGTCGGGCGGCAGCAAAGGCATGGCAAGCCTCAAGCGCAAAATCCCCGCCGAAATCTCGCCCGAGTTGAAAAAGAACATACAGGACGCGGCGGTGAAAGCGTTTAAATGCTTAGGCTGCGAGGGCGTGGTGCGCATAGACTTTTTGACCGACAGGGAAACCGGCGAGTTTTGGCTCAACGAGCTGAACACGATTCCCGGCTCGCTGGCGTTTTACCTCTGGGAGCCGATCGGCATAAAATACCCCGAGCTGCTTGACAGGCTCATCTCGCTTGCGCTAAAGCGCCATAGGAAACAGTCGGAGATTGTTTACTCGTTCGATACCAACATACTAGCGTCAGCCGGCGCATTCGGCAGCAAAGGCTCAAAAGGCAACAGGTAAGCTTCCGGCTCAAATAGCATAAAAACCCCAAGCGGACGCTTGGGGTTTTACTTTTACTTTATCGCTTGAAGGAACGGCGGCGCTGCTTGCGACCGCGTACTATTGCGACTACAATAACATATATAATGCCGAGCGCGGCGCAGGCAATCGCAGCGTTTCTGAACTCTTTCGACTCCACCACCGAGCGCAGGTTATATAGTATCTGCATGAGCCGGTAAAGCTCGACGTTGTTTTTTACGACAAGGTTGACCCGTCCGACGATTTCGTCTTTGTAGTAGAGCGTTAAAAGCCCCGCAACTTCTCCGGCTTTGACGGGTGCGGTCAGCGAGGGCTTGTCAAGCGCCCATGACAAAACGATGTCCTTTTCAACGTCCACGTCAACCGGCAGATAAAGGTCAATCGATTTTTCCGGCAATAGCGTTACATGGTCGACCCCGCGCCCGAGCGAGACGGGGATTTCGCATATCATGCGCGTGTTCTCGAGCACGCGGATGTAGTCAAAGTTTGAAAACGCCCAATCGAAAAGCAGCTTGGCGTTGACATACGAGTAGATCTTGCCGTATGTGCCGTCGGGGAATACTTCGCGTTCTGCACCCATGACAATTACAAGCTGGGTTATGCCGTTTTTGCGCGAGGTAGACACAAGGCACCACCCGCCTGCCGGAGTCATACCGGAGTTTATGCCGGTGACATACTTGTCATAGTACTCGTTTGTGACGGCGGTTGAAACCATGTAGTTGCGGTTGTGGATATAACGAGTATTTGATTTGTTTGTGGCGTCCATCACATACCGGTCAAGCCCGGCGAGTTCCATAAGCTCGTTTCGGCGGTATGCTTCAAGCGCGATGATGAGGGTGTCTTCAAGTGTCGTGCGTGCAGCTTCGCTGTCAAGCCCGGTTGGGTTGGTGTAATATGTATGCGCCATGCCGAGGCGCTCGGCGCGGGCGTTCATTTCCTTTACAAAATCCTCAATGGAACCGTAGGAATCAATCGCGAGCGCAAATGCGGCGTCGTTCGAGCCGCCGACCACAAGCGCAGCGATTAACTGCCTCGGCGTCACAACCTCGCCTGCTACAAGACCGATGTTGTTGCCGGTGACGTCTTTTATCATTTCATATGAGACTGTAATAGGCTTATCAAGCTCGCCTTTTTCTGTATAATAATCAAGCGCAACGACGGCGGTCATAAGCTTCACCGTCGATGCGGGTGCAAGAATCTGCCCCCTGCCGGTCGAAAACAAAAGCTTTTCATTTTCAATGTTGTACACAAGCGCGGCTTTACAGCGCGTGACGGCTGGCTCGTCCAGCGCCGACGCGCTAAAAACAAAAAGCACGGCTATAATCGCAAAGCAGAGGGCTATTTTCGCTATCCGGGGTATAATATGTAGCGGACGCGACAAGTAATTCATCGTGTACGGCTCCGGCTAAAGGCTTTTTGGTTTATCGTAACACGATTTTATGTATACAGTGTGAACGTTCAAAAAGGCAATAGGTTCTTGAATTTGTGATTATATATGATATAATAATTATAAACATCACTTTAAAATTTGTAAAATAGCACAATAAAACGTGCAGGAAGGATGCAGTATGAAAAAAAGCTCATTGGTAACGCGCCTTTTGTCGCTTGTGCTGGCGGCGCTGATGGCTTTGGCGCTTTTCTCCTGCGCCGATGGAACTGGCGGCGGGGCGCAAGAGACGACCGGCGGGCAGGGCGCTGTAACTGAACCGGCGGAAGATACCCGAGTTTATCCCGATTTGCCCGAAAAAGATTTCGAAGGCTACACGTTTAAAGTGCTGCATTGGTATGTTGCTGGTTGGGACCACCGCATGAATAAGGACATTTATGCAGAAGCCGAAAACGGCGACCCAATCAATGATGCGGTTTACAAACGCAATTCTATTATAAACGAGAAGTATAATGTCAGCTTTTCAATAGAGAACATGCCTCACAACGAGGTTATATCGACTACGCAGAAATTCGTCAATGCCGGCGACGACGCATACGACGTCGTTTATGCGCGCATGACGGACATCCCGCCGCTGCTTACGGGCGGATACTTCCTCGACCTCAACACATTGCCCTATGTGGATTTCTCAAAGCCTTGGTGGGACCACAACTCTGTTGAAAAGCTTTCGGTGCTCGGCAAGCTCTATCTTGTCGCTTCCGACATCAATATCATTGACAAAGACGCGACGGCCGCAATAGCGTTCAACAAGCAATATGCCGCTGAGGAGCATTTCCCGAACCTTTATGAGCTCGTCGAAAAAGGCACCTGGACGATGGATATGATGATGAGCCTTTACAAAGGCAAGTCTCGCGACCTCAACGGCGACGGCAAAATAGACGCCGAAAACGACGTATACGCTTTCCTCGGCAAGCACGACGTTGCGGGAAGCTTCTTCCTTGGTGGCGGCGGGTCGTTTGTTTCCAAAGACGAAAACGACATGCCCTACCTTTCGTTTGAGTCGGAGCGCAACTACGACATCGCGCAAAAAATATTTGATATAATGTACGACGACTACAATTTCTACAACCAACACTTAAAGCAAAACCCCGTCGACGATTACGCGTTCGAGCAGCTTTTCCCCAACGGCCACGGCATCTTTTATTGGATGCGTCTTGACAACGTAACTACGATGCGCGCATCCGAGACCGACTTCGGTATCCTCCCGATACCGAAATACGACGAAGCCCAGCCGCGATACTATAGCATGGTGTCGGTCCACACCGCGGGGCTTATAACCGTGCCTAAGTCGGCATCGCAACCTGACCGCACGGGCTTTATACTCGAGGCGCTGTCGGCAGAATCGAAGTACACGCTTATACCCGCGTATATCGAAGTGGCGCTCAAAGGCAAGTATGTGCGCGACAATGAGTCTGAAGGCATGCTCGACCTTATATTCAACACGCGCACGTATGACCTCGGCGACGTGTTCAACTTCGGCTCGCTTGCGGGCGACTGGCTTGGAATCGCCAGCACCGGCAACCGCGACGTCGCATCGTTCTACAAGCGGCATGAAAAGGCAGCACAGAAAGCGATTGATAAGTTTATCGAGCAGATAGAAAAGTACGAGTAACAAAGCAAAACCAACCATTATAATCGTGTCCCGCCCGGATTATGACCGGGCGGGCAAAATTTTTTATCGCAGAAAGCCCGTAAGATCGCCAAGAAATAAGGCGGTAATAGCCCGAAATAATACGGGAATAACAAAGGCCGCAAAATTTGCACTCCTCTCGCCAGATTGCCCCCAAAACCGGCAGCTTGACTTCGACGCGTTTGGCGGGGCGTACCTGCTATAATTGGGGCACGAAAGAAAAAGGCAAGGGAGTGCGTGACTACGGACAACAAAAACACGGCCCCCGCGATGGGCAAAGGTCTAATCGGCTCGCTTACCGGCCTTATAACAAAAATAACAAGCATTGTCTCGCCAGCGAAAAAGCAACCCGAAGAGTATGGCGAGAGTCCTGCGGCGAAAGAGGCTGATATTTCGCTAGATTCGGGCGGCGCGGCAGCACTAAAAGCCAAAGCCGCGGCTTCAGGGACGGCGATAAGCGAGCGCGATAACACCGCCGAACGGGTAAGGTATGTGCTGACCGGCCTATTTATGGCGCTTGTGGGAGCCCTATTAGGGTGCGCTCCAGCTATAATGGGGGCAAGCCCGCTCGGAGTGGCGCTGCTGTGTGCAGCCACAAAGTATTCAATGTTTATTTACTGCGGGCTTTTGGTTGGCGCACTGTTTACCGACGGCGCTCTAATGAGGTTTTGCGTAGCAACCTTTGCCGTCGGGCTGAGGCTGCTAATATCGGCATCTGGCGTACCTCCCGACGCGAAAGAGCCGGTAGGTGAGAGGGCTAAGAAAGCAAAGGCGCCGTCGCGTCTGCTGGAGATGGCAATATCGCCACCGGCAGCCATTATGCGAGAGCCGCTCACCCTTCGCGTTTGCACGGGGCTTGCGGCGGCGCTGTTGAGCGGCACCTGGAGGCTGGTCGCGGGCGGGTTTTTAATATACGATTTGCTTGGGCTGATGCTCGAGCTTGCGATGACGCCTGCGGCAGTGTTCCTCTTTGCCGGCGCGTTTGATACAATGCAGCGTAAAAGCAAGGTCGAAAACGCGCTGAGGGCTGTATCCGACGCCCCGTACCGTGAGCTAGGGCTATTATCGGTGCTTGCCGCACTCACCTACTCGATTAGGGAGTTTACGGTGATCGGGTTTTCGCTCGGCGCGATTTTGGTAGGGCTTGCGGTGTTCTATGTCGCGAAAAAAGGCGGCGTGCTGCGCGCGTGTGTAGTCGGCCTTATTTGCGGGCTGGTTTATAAGCCCATGCTCGCGCCGGCGTTTGGGCTAGCGGGCCTTACGGCTGGGCTGCTGCAAGGGCTCGGCGTTATGGGCATGTGCACCGCTACCTGCATAGTCGGCGGCGCATACGGTGTATACGTGAGCGGGTTTGACGCGCTACGCACGCTGGTTCCCGACCTTATCGGCGCGGCGGGGCTGTATGCCGCGGGGCTGAGGCTGGGGCTCTTGCCGCGTGCGAGCATATTCACGGCAAACATTGCGCCGCCGGACGAGCAAACGCGCGAGGCTATGGTGGCGCTGCGCCGGCAAAAGAGCGACGAGCAAAGGCTTGAGGCAATGTCCGAGGCGATGAAGTCGCTTGCCGAGGTGTTCTTCACGCTTTCGGACAGGCTACGGCGACCCGGAATTTACGATGTGCGCCGGCTGTGTGACGATATAGTTACCAGCCGCTGCGCAAGATGCCGCAGCTTTGACCGCTGCCTACAGCTCGGTGTACCGGAGAGGGTAATAGAAAAGATCGCGCGAGCCGTTTATGCAGGCAAATGCAGTGAGGAAAATCCCGCTATAGCCGAACTTGGGCGCGACTGCTGGCAGATAAAAACCATATGCTCCGAAGTCACCGAAGCGCATGCTGACCTTTTAGCGGAAGCCGCTCGGGTAAATAACGCGGAAATCTTCGCGCTGGACTATAGCGCAGCGGCAAAGCTTTTGGCCGAAGCCGCGGCAAGCAGCAGGGAAGAATACGCCGTCGACCCGGTCCGCAGCGAGAAGGTGCGGCGTGCGGCGAGGCAGATGGATTTCGCCTGCTCGAACATCGCGGTCTACGGCAAACGCAGGCTGAGCGTCATAGCTGGCGGCGTGGACCTCTCAAGAATCAAGCTCTCTGCGTCCACGCTATCGGAAGCGTTCGGGCGAATATGCGGGACGGCGTTTGGCACGCCGCGGTTTGAGCTTGACGGAGAGTATGCGGTGATGACGCTCACCGCAAGGCGGCGGTTCGCCGCTATTACGGCGGCGTCGAGCTGCCCGAGGTATGAGGATGAGCCTTGTGGCGACACGTTCACATGTTTTGAAAATCCCGAGGATTACTATTATGCTATCATATCCGATGGCATGGGGAGCGGGCGCGAAGCCGCCATAACTTCAAGGCTGTGCTGCGTATTTCTTGAAAAAATGCTCTCGGCCGGCAACAAAAAGAGCATAACGCTCGAGATGCTAAACAATTTCATCCGCTGCAAGAATATCGAATGTCATGCCACCGTTGATTTGCTGGAGATAGATTTGCTCGATGGAAGTGCGAGCTTTATAAAGAGCGGCGCGGCGACATCGTATCTATTGCGTAGCGGCAGGATGTTCGCAATCTCGGCTGCAGCTATGCCGGTCGGGCTCACGCGTGAGATAAACGCGCAGGAGATAAAGTTTGCCGTCGAAGACGGCGACGTAATTGTTATGGTCAGCGACGGCGTTACGCCAAACACCGATGTGCCTACGGAAAGCGTTTGGCTCACAGAGCTGTTAGCCGCGGAACAAGAGGCGGCGGAAGAAAGAGGCTTCGATCCCGAGGCGCTGGCACGCCGAATCGTTGACGAAGCTAAACTGCGCGGGGAGGCGGGCGACGACATTACCGCGCTCGTCACAATGGTAAAGGCGGTATAACCTTCTGTCCAGGGCAGAGTACATAAAACTGAATATAAAAATCCCCCGGGGCAAGGTATGCTTCCGGGGGTTATTTTTAGATAAATTGCGGTGTGTCTAGCCTTATCGGGTTTGCTCTGGCTTGATGTCGCAGAACATAAGGAAATTTGACGTAACCTTTCCATTCAATACCCCTTTAGTTCGTTTCTCGGCGCCGTTTGTCTATGTAGTGGAACGCAAAGCTAAAAAATTGTTATAAATATGCAGATTTTTTACGAAAATTTTCCGCGTGCTCAATTTTAACATAAAATACATGTTTTTAAAAGCGGCGTGAGGTATAATAGAAAAGAAAATAATCGAAATAAATGGGGTAGATGCAGCATGGTTCTTGAAAACATGGAGTTTGTTTCGAAGTTCGACCCGGAGTTGGGAGCGGCGATACGCGCGGAGTATGACCGCCAGCGCCGCAATATCGAGCTTATTGCATCCGAAAACTTTGTTTCGCCAGCCGTTATGAGCGCGGCAGCATCGGTGCTCACAAACAAATACGCCGAAGGCTATCCCGGAAAGCGCTACTACGGCGGCTGCGAGTGCGTCGACGTGGTCGAGAACATCGCTATTGAGCGCGCGAAGAAGCTGTTTGGCTCAAACTTTGCGAACGTTCAGCCCCACAGCGGCGCGCAGGCTAACACCGCGGTGTATGTGGCGTTGCTGCAGCCCGGTGACAAGGTGCTGGGCATGAGCCTCGCGCACGGCGGGCACCTGACTCACGGCAGCCCGGTGAATATTTCGGGGCTTTATTACAACTTTATACCCTACGGCGTTGACGAGGAAACCCACCGCATCGACTATGACAAGCTCGAAGCCTTGGCTATGGCGGAGCGGCCGAAGCTGATCGTTGCGGGCGCGAGCGCATACCCGCGAATTATAGATTTCGAGCGCATTTCTGAGATTGCAAAAAAGTGCGGAGCATATCTTATGGTCGATATGGCGCATATCGCGGGGCTTGTCGCGGCGGGCCTGCATCCTTCGCCTATCCCGTATGCCGACGTGGTTACAACCACGACGCATAAGACGCTGCGCGGCCCGCGCGGCGGCATGATCCTCACAAACGACGAGGAAATGGCTAAAAAGATCAACAAAGCGGTGTTCCCCGGAACGCAGGGCGGCCCGCTTATGCATATAATCGCGGCGAAAGCGGTCTGCTTCGGCGAGGCGCTGAAGCCCGAGTTTAAAGAGTATCAAAAGCAAATCCTCAAAAACGCCCAGGCGCTCGCAAACGCGCTGATAAACGAAGGGTTCGACCTCGTATCGGGCGGCACGGACAACCACCTTATGCTCGTAGACTTGCGAAAGACAGGCGTTACGGGCAAAGAGCTTGAGCATAGACTCGACCAGGTTTATATCACCGTAAACAAGAACACGATCCCCGGCGACCCGCAGAGCCCGTTTGTGACAAGCGGCATCCGCCTTGGCACTCCTGCGGTTACATCGCGCGGGCTTGGCGAAGAGGATATGTTGACGCTCGCGCACCTTATAAAGCTTGCTACGTTTGATTTCGAAAACAGCGCGGATTATATACGCTCCGAAGTGGGCAAGATTTGCGAAAAGTATAAATTGTATTTTTAAAATTGTGGGGTAACTTTGCGCCACACATAAAAAATAGCCGCCGGATTTATATCCGGCGGCTGTTTGTATGTTTATATTTTACAAGCCCGAAATGCCTTTCAATCTTCTCAAGTGTATCCTCGACTGAGCGCCCAAACCATGCCTCGCAATCGGTTACGTGCTGCCGCTCGTACGCGCGCTTTTGGTATTTTGGGTCGATAAGCGATTGCCAAATCTTGAAATTTTCCTCGCGCCAGTTGTCGCAGAAGTGGTAAACCGTACTTTTAGCAAAGCGCCTTTGCCATCGTGGTGTTGCCGCCGCATGGCGTGCCTGTGATAAGTACTTTAAAATGTTTTCGGCAATCCTTATGGACAGACCCCCTGATAAAACAAAAAAGCGGCTCGCTCCCGTAGGCGGACAGCGGCACGCTTTGTTTGCGTATGTTAAATTTCGTCCTGTGCCATGCGCATATAGGGCGGCAAGGCACGTTTTTTATTCGGCGTATACTGAAACCCTTGTGCGGCCGTTTGCCGTGCGCTCGAACTTAACCCTACCGTTTACAAGCGCAAACAGGGTATCGTCGCCGCCGCGGCCGACATTGATGCCCGGCCTAATTTTTGTACCGCGCTGGCGGACAAGGATATTGCCGGCAAGCACATACTGGCCGTCACCGCGCTTTACGCCGAGGCGCTTGGACTCGCTGTCGCGGCCGTTTCTAGTGGAGCCGACACCTTTTTTATGCGCGAAGTACTGTAAGCTGAGCTTGAGCATTTATTTCCCCTCCGTTATTGTTTTCTTACACCGCCGCACTCCTCGACTTCTTTTACCGAAAGGTAATCGTAATAATCTTCGGTGAGGTCAAGAAGCTGAAGGTAATAACCGTAGAGTAGCCCGGAAATCGCGTATCGCTTTTTTTCGTCGGCGCCGCTTTCCGGTAGCGCATCGCGCGCCGTGACGGTAATGTCGGCGGTTTCGTCGTCGATGTCGTACTCGACATTCGACTCCCAGGCAACCTCAATGGTGTTTATTATAAACATCGTCATCGCGGAGATTGCCGCGCAGAGGATGTCGCTTCCATACTCAGCAAGCCCGCTATGGCCCTCTTCGTGGAAGCGATAATAAACACCGTTGCGTCTATAAAACGTAACTTTAATCATCTTGCCGATGATAAGGGATTACGCATTGATCGAAACTATCTGCAGCTTTGTGTAAGGCTGGCGATGTCCGAGTTTTCTCTTCTGGTTCTTTTTGGGCTTGTATCTAAGGATATGCAGCTTTTTGCCGCGGCCGTTCTTCACAACGTTTGCAGTGACCGTTACGCCCTCGATATAGGGGTTGCCGGTTCTAAAGCCGGAGTTGTCGGAGATGGCGAGCACTTTGTCAAGTGTTACAGTGCTGCCTTCCTCGGCGCCAAGCTTTTCAACAAACAGCAGGTCGCCTTCGCTGACCTTATACTGTTTACCGCCCGTTTCGATAATCGCGAACATCGATGTTTTAACCTCCTTTTTCCGCACATAGTGCGGCGAAGACTCGCTGATACGGGTAAATGCCGGGATATTTAAGGCATTTTTTATGACCCGTAAATCACGCGGCTTTTTATTATAACATGTAAAAAGTCGATTTGTCAAGCATTTTATACAAAAAATATAATACTGCTCAAAGCAAGCTACTATTGTAATCACATGCCTTTTATGCTAATATAATACAAGAAATAGAGGGCTTCGCCTTATGGGTGGGAAAATGAAAACTGTAATAAAAATGGCAGCTTCCGTGCTTTTAGCCGCTTTTGCTTTGACGGCATTGTCATGCAGCTTCTGCGAAGATAAAGGGGAAGACACGAAAAAAGAAACAACAGATACCGAGCCTGCCGCCGAAAATGGCGGAGAGGTAAGCAAAAACCCCTATACCGAAGTCCTGCCCGACGCGGTGGATTTCGTAAGCTATCAAATTCCAGTTATCGAAAAAAACGAAAATGGGCTGTATGTCCAAAAATATAAGCCATATAAAGTATACGGCATAACGACCACTTTCCAAACCGCGACGCCTTACTCGCCTTCATATAGGCTGCCGTCGGACGCAGTTATGGTTTATAACAACAACATGAGCTCCTTTGTTGACAACTGGTCCGAGCAGCGCGATAATTATGAGATTCACGCAATGACGGCGCTGGTATGGGGCCATACGGAGTATACGCAGCGGAACCCCGAGTACCTCGAAGACGTGCAGACCCGCGCCGACGGCAGTTTTATCGTCCACACGCAGCCCGACAACTATTATATGGTGCCGACGCGCAGGTATATAGAGTACATGAAAGAGCTTGTCGGAACGACGATAGACAGGCTGAAGCCGGGTGCCATTGTGTTTGAGGAGCCCGACATGTGGGCAGCGTCGGGCTACTCCGAAGGGTTCAAAAGGGAATGGCGCGAGTATTACGGCACCGATTGGGAGCCGCAAACCGCCTCGCCGGGCGCGATGTACCGCACGATGAGGCTGAAAGTCTACCTTATCGAGCGGCTGCTCACCGAGCTTTCTAAGTTTGTAAAGCAAAAATCGCCCGAAACAAAAGTTTACATAGCGACGCATAGCACGGTGTCGTACAACTCGATATCGATTGTTGCTGGGCTAAACAACTACCTTGCGCTGGGATGCATCGACGGCGTTATCGGGCAGACGTGGAGCGATACTGCTTACAACGCCGTCCCGTACGACGGGGCGAATATTAACGACGCATACTTGTCCGGGTATATAGAATATACATCATACATGGATTCGGTCGAGGGGACGGACTTCTTCGCGCTCTCGGACCCGATGGCTGACAACTTGAGCTTTTCGGAAGCCCTTTGCCGAAAGCTATACCGTCAAACCGTCACGGCTTCGCTTATGGTCCCGGAGATACAGCGGTTTCAGCTGTTCCCGTGGCCGAACCGCAGCTTTGCGGGCGTCGCAGGAGATTATAAAACTATCCAGCTTCAAGTATTCAACGCGCTTGACGAGGTTGCGGGAAAGCCTGTGACGCTTACCGCGGGCACGCCGGGTATTTATTTTGCCATATCCGATTCGGTGTCGTGGCAGTCGACGCATAAAAACTGGAGCCGAAACACAAACGCTTCGGTCTACGGCATGACCTTGCCGCTCGTGTCAAAGGGCATCCCGGTAAAGATGAAGTCGCTAGAGCATATAAACTCGCCAAGCGACCTTGAGGATACAAAGCTTCTTCTTCTCGCATACGACTGCCAAAAGCCGAAAAATGAAGATGTAAACAAAGCTATAGCCGATTGGGTGAAAGCTGGCGGGGTGCTGCTCTATATTGGAGGGCATGACAAATACGAGGAGACGGATTCCGAATGGTGGCATAATGCGGGCGGCACGCCGTTGCAAAACCTAATCGGCCACCTGGGGCTTGATATAACCGTTGGCACCGCAGGAGGGAGCAATACAAAGCTAAGCTGGGAAGGCGGCGGCTCGGTCTCCGGAGTATCGGATGCGGTTAATGCTTTTAACTATAAAATTACCCAGTACCGAAATTCCTATGCCTCTTTTGATGGAGCGGATGTCTTGCCGCTGATAACGGCAAACGGCGAGGTAATAGCTTGTGAAAAGCAGGCTGGCGCAGGCCAAGTTATTCTGGTGGGCATCCCGTCGGCGTCGCTCGCGCAGGAAAAAGGCGGCGCAAGCCTTATGCGTGCGCTGGCAAAATACGCTATAGAGAAATATACATGCTTTGATTATGTCGAAACATCGCTTATAACGGTTCGCCGCGGGGACATTTTGGCAGCGCACTCCATCGGTAAAGCGAATAAAATAGAAGGAAAATATATCGACATATTCGGCGACAGGCTGCCGGTGCTGCTTTCCGGCGTGGATGTGCCTGCCGACGACTCCGTGCTGCTTTATGACATCTCGGCGCTGGACCTTTCGGTGCCGCGGCTCGCATACACCGGAGGTAAGCTGACTGGGAAGCCGAAAGAAGCGGAGGAAGAAACGGCGTTCGCTATATATGGGCCTGCGAATGCTATGGGTTCATCGCGCATTATTGCACCTAAAGGCATATACCCGATGAGCGTAAGCGCAAAACGGGACGGCAATGAAGTGGCTGTATATCGCATTTGGGACAATGATACTTCATCGCTGCTTGTTCAGGTAGACCTCGCTCCCGAGCCGGTTGAAATCGCTGTAAAATGGGGCAAAGACCCGGTGCCGGATGACCCAGAGTATGAGTTTGGGTACCTGACCGTTAAAACCAACTCGTCGAACGAGGACAAAGACTTCCTAATATTTAATACCGCCGGCGCAAACTCGTCTTTGCGCTTTTGCGACCTCGACGGCAGGCTGATTTATAAGTTTGACCTTGAAAAATATCCCGAAGCCGATATAACTTTAAATGTATTTCAAAACTACATACTCGAGTACTCGCTCGACGGGCAAAGCTGGACGGTGATTGCCGACTACTCGAAATTTGGGAAGTGGACCGACAAAGGCGACAACCCCGCATCATACTCTATTAGTGCTGTTGAAGTCGGCGCGAAAGAGGTGCTGTATATAAGGCTGCGTAACACAACTCCGACCAAAGGCTGGGGCGGCTCGATTACAAGTTTCTCGATCCGCTACCTCAAAAAAAGAGGCTAGCTAAGCCGGTTTTTGCGTATCAGGCGGCGTGTTCTGAACCTGCTTTTGGGAAATGTTACAGTTATATTACAAATCGGGATAACCACTTGAAATTATTCCAAAGTTGGTTTATTATTTATACCGCAGGAACAACCTACCTCGGTTTCGTAAATCCGGTGCTGCTTGTGGTTGGGCTTTAGCGTGGAGCCCGCGCGCCGCAAGCCGCAAGGGATACGGGATAAGGTAGGCTTGGTCCAAAAAAGAAAAAATATTATGAAGGAGACAGAGGCGAACATGAGAAATCTCAAGAGATTTCTTGCGATGGCGTTGACAATGCTCATGCTCGTCACCAGCCTGTCCATCGTCACGTCGGCTAAGTTCGAGGACGTCACCGATTTCCAGAATGAGATCGCAGTCCTCGCTCAGCTCGGCGTAATTAAGGGCAAGGCCGACGGCACGTTCGGTTTCGATGAGCCTGTCACCCGTCGTCAGACCGCGCTGTTCTTTGCGCGTGCGACCACTGGTAAGGTTGACGATGCTCTCCATTGGCAGAGCAAGGTCAACACCACTCCGTTCAAGGATCTTGATGCGGAGAACGACTACTACGGCGCTATCTCGTACTGCCACAACAACGGTATCGTAAAGGGCAGATCCACCACAGAGTTTGCGCCCAACGACAACATTACCTTCAAAGAAGCCATCACGATGGCTGTCCGCGCTCTTGGCTATAAGGGCGCCGACATGGATGCTGGCTATCCTTGGTCCTACTACAGCAAGGCTGTCACGCTCGGTCTTGACAAGGGTATCGAGGATGTGGGCCTGGACGACGTCGTAACCCGCGGCGTCATGGCGAAGCTGATTTACAACATGATGTTCGCCACCAATTCCGAGGGCACCACGATCGCCGCTAAGGCTTTCGGTTCGGCTGTTAAGACCACCGTCCTTGTTCTCGTTGCTGCGAAGGGCAAGACGCTGGTTAAGAACCTCGATACAAGCGTTGAGAGCAACTCGAAGCTCGCTGCTTTCGTTGAACTCAACGACGACGGCACCTTCAACTACGACAAGGTTTACCACTTCGATTGGGCGACCTTCGCTGAGCTCGCTTATGGCGAGGGCAACGAAGAGAAGGCTGTTGATCACGTCGGTTATTCCTACACCGTCGTAACGCTCGACAACCTCAAGTCGCTCGTAACCGTTTCCGAGAACCCGGTTAAGAAGCTCACCTCGGCTGACTATGTCGGCGACGGCAAGCTCGAGGGTACTGAGTATGAACTTGTCCAGAAGTGGAGCTCGGTGTTCAACATCGGCGCTACCAAGACTGGCAAGGAAGAGCTGATTCAGTACAACACTGCTTTCCACGATGGCAAGTCCAAGCTTGCTAATGCTG